>Ga0315279_10001131_pt1 | contig 45539 bp, 32 predicted proteins | sample YL17G06_20_MG_FD_203694 | JGI IMG/M metagenome (GOLD analysis project Ga0315279, IMG submission 203694) | Sediment microbial communities from Yellowstone Lake, YNP, Wyoming, USA - YL17G06_20 | ecosystem: Environmental > Aquatic > Freshwater > Lake > Sediment | place: USA: Wyoming | collected...
ATGGTCGGCGCGGCAGAAGAGGGCAGAGCCGAAGACGGAACGCCGTATGGCGCTCTGTCCGGCCTGTCGTACCGGAACATCCCGTCGATCCTGAAAACGCTCTATTCGGTCCCGTATCCGCTGATATGCATCAAAGATCCCGCGCTTAAATATTACAGCATGCTCCGGTTTGCACTTTCGCGGAATATTACCTATATCATTGCCGTTAATCCGGCGACCTTGCGCGAAATGCATCGCTGCATCGTGGAAAACTGGGACGATCTCCTGCGTGATATCAACGACGGCGCATTGCGCCGGGACGCTATAGAGGCTCTCGATCCCAAAGTTCGCGCCTGGGTGCGGTCCATGCTGTCATCCGATCCCGCCCGGGCCCGGGCGCTTGCTGAATTGATGCGCAGGCATGGCGCCGGCTTGCGGCCGCTGCATTACTGGCCCGAGCTGGCGTGCGTCAATACCTGGAAGCAGGGCAACTGCCGTGTCGCCCTCTCCAGACTCGGCGGATATTTTCCTGCGTCAACGAACATACGGGAGTTCGGCTATTGGGCCAGCGAGGCCAAGGCCGGCATTGTTTTGGAAAACAGCTGGGAGCATTCGCTGCTGTCGGCCCACGTGTATCATTTCGAATTCATTCCCGAAGAGGAGCGCGGCAGCCTCGAGCCGCCGGTCCTGCAGGCGCATGAGGTCCAACAGGGGAAGCGGTATTATCTGCTTTTCAGCACGCTCAGCGGGCTGTATCGCTATGACATCAATGATGTTGTTGAGATCACCGGATTTTTCAACCAGTTTCCCCTGTTCCGGTTTCTATACAAAGGAGAAGGCGTCACCAGCATCTGCGGCGAAAAACTGTCGGAGGACCAGCTGTTGCAGGCCGTCAAGGAAGCGGCCGCCGAAAGCGGGCAAGCCGTCGAGTTCTTCACCATGATCTGCGATGAGGAACGCCTCCAGTATACGCTTTTCGCGGAGTTCGCGCAGCATGCCGGTTTTGATGAGCGCGATCGATTCATCAAGTCCGTTGACGGCCGCCTTTCGCGCATGAATCCTGAATGGAAATCCAAGCGTGAATCCCGCCGTCTGGGATTGCCTGGAATCCGGGAGCTTCCGCCGGATTCATATGCGCGGCTCAAGCGCCGCGTGATCGAGCAGGGGTTGTCGCGCGAGGGCCAATACAAGGTCTGCTATCTGCGCCGCACCCCGGAATCCATCCGCCTGTTTGAAGAGCTTGCGGAAAGGGAAATCGCGCGGGACGCATCCGCATCCCCCGGTTGATAAGGGGCATTAATGAAAATCCGACGAATCAAATCCAGGGGAATGCCGTACCTCATGGTCGCCACGGCGCTATTTCTGGTGCAGCTTGTGCTGGTCCCCGTCATACGCGGTCAGATTTCCGATATCCGCGGTTCCTGGAAGAACCGATACGCCGTTTACGAACAGTTTAAAACCGACAACCGGCATGAGGAATTTCTCAAGGACCGCCTTTTAGACGGTACCATGGAAGGCTATCGCGGCTGGATGCGTTTTTATCAGGTGGCAGTGGCGCTGGCGTACGTGATTTTCAGCGGAACCGGCATATGGTGCATCGGCCGTTTTGTACGGATTTACAGAGCGGAACTGCGGACGGCCCGGAACGGTGGTGCCACGCCAGCCGCGGGCCGCTGACCGCATTGCGCGGCATATCAATCCCCGGTCTCCTGTATTTTTCTGATCTCCGCATTTTCGGCGGGCGCCGCGTTTTTGCCGCAGAGCCTGATCGAATCGGGCGTCACGCGTTTCAGGTAATTTTCGTATTGAGCAAAGAAGCCGTTGGGTGCGGGTGCGCCGGCCATGCGCAGCAGATCGCGCGACACGAATTTATGCAGCGTTTTGCCGTCGCGTTCGCCGGTGAACCGGGTATTGCATTCGCCGATGCAGGCGATGGTGATATCGCGCACTTCGCGCGTATCGCCCCCGCCGGCGAGCCGCGAAAGATCGATGCGCACCACGGCATTCCACAGGCCGTAGTTGGTGCGCCTGACGCTGGTGACATCCACGTTGAATGGCCGGATCACATCATCCGTCGTTCCGCTTTTGGCGAAATTCGAAAGCGGCGCATCGAGCCAAAACGCATCCTCGGACCAGGTGTTCGCGTCGGATGCCGCATGCGCCGGGTCGCCGGAATACGGAATGTCAAACGCGGCCAATCCGTCGCCGGCATTGGAGATAAGCCGTTTGTGCAGGCCCAGGAGCGTGGGCCGGATGCGGTTGATGTCCGAGAACGGATGATAGAGCCGCACTGTATCGGCCAGCGGGATCGTGTCGCCGTTGAGCGACAGAGATTTGATGACCAGCGACGGGTGGTCGGCCGGCCGCTCGATAAGATCGTTGGCATACAGCATGTTGAAAAGGTGGAGCTGCTCATACAGCGTCAGCTCCAGCGTGCCCAGAGCCACGGAGTACAGGCTGTCGGAAACCGGGGCGCGGCGGCCGTAGGCCTGCACCGAGTCGATGTCCACGCCAACGATGCGGCATAATTCTTTATACACACGCACGCCGGTGATGTATTTGATTTTCAGCGAGTCCTTGACTCGCGAGAATGCGCCGACCCGTTCAAGCAGTTGCGCCAGCGGCAGCGCGCCGTCGGCCACCTCGCCGCCTCCCGTAAAAAGGGGACGATTGATACGGTATACCGTTTCCGCGCCAAGAATATTATTGGACGTGGCAAGGTGATCGAAAACGTATCCGCAACCTTCGAAAATCCCGTAATGGTTGCTGACCTGATAGCCCTGGCCTTTCCAGGGCCCATTGACAAAGACGACCCCCGCCGGTTTGCCGGGCGTCCGGAAAAAGTTCCGCCGCCATGGAACGTCGTCCATCACCTCCGCGCTGTCGTCCCAGGTGTCGAAGGGCCGGAAAACACCCAGATCGAACATAAGGGCATTGAAGACGGGTTTGGCGGTTGAGGAGCCGTTGGGGGTGCGGTTGGCAAGAAGGCACGAAACGCGCGAGCCGATTTTGTCTTTCGAATAATACGCGAGTAGTTCGCCGGATTTAGAATCCATGATCGCATAGGCATAATACTGGCCGTCCACGCGAACGGGGCCGCGCCGGTAATAGAAGCAGGCGCGCCGATATTTGCCTTCGTCAATTTTCGCATAGCGGACATTGGTGATCAGCGTGTCGCCGGGCCTGAGTGTTGTGCGAAAATCGCTGCCCGGATCGGCGAACGAGCGTTCTTGACCGATGACAGAAATGGCGCGCATGGTATCGGGCGGCCGGCGCGCGGCGGTCAGGTCCTGGCCGCTCGATCCGATGCGGACGTCCGTGGTGATCGTGGTGTCGTTGCCGTAGCCGCGCGAGTCCACCAGGCGCTGCAGCAATTGCTGCAACGGCAGGTCGATGGTCAATCGCAGGCGAAGGTTCCCTTTTTTCCGGACCAGCGAGTTGGGATCGATGATGTTCATGCCGGCAAGCTGGCTTTCGCCGGCGCCGTTGCGCGCGAGGGTCCGCAGCCAGAATTCGTTGGCAAGATCGACCAGCGCGCCCGATCCGGTCTGCACGAGCTGAGGAGTCTGGAATTTAAGGGAGTCGATTTGCGCCAGCACCGTCTTCTGACGCGCCGCGTCCCAATGGAGCGCGGCGGCCATACGCGGCATGTCGATGCGGCATTGCCGCGCGATCTTGGGGTGCACGTTGCGGCCCCACTTGACCATGCGCGCCAGGTACACGCATTCCGCATCTGTCAAGCCTTTCGGTTCTTTGCCGAACAGGCCCTGGGCAATGTCTTTATAGCCGATCAGGCCGTGGTCACTGGTGATGCAGTGGTTGGCGTATACCTCGAGGATCTCCTGCGGGGCGCAGGTTTTGCGCAGCGCCGCGGCAAGCCGCATTTCACGCAACTTTCGGTCGATGGTCCGGTGCGCCACGCGCCGGCCCGCGGTGTCGATATCGGAGATGAAGAGTTTGGCCACCTGCTGGGTTATGGTCGAGGTGCCGCGGGGCACGGGCTTTCGCAGATGGAAGGCGGCATCGATAAGGGCCCGTCCGACCGCGCGCACATAGCTGTCGAATTCAAAACCGAGTTTGTTCGTAAAAAAGCAACCGTCTTCGGCGGCGATCAGCGCGGTGATGAGCACCGGCGGCAGTTCGCCGAACCGTGCGCGCGTATGGTTGGTGCGGATGACGGCGATGGGCCGTTCCTTTCGGTCAATGATTTCAATGGTGTTGGCGTACGCGCGGACCTCATTAAGCCGGCGGATGATGGAGAGCGAGGGATAATCGTCGACCGGCACGCCGTCCACGATTTTACAATACTCGGGCTGCGCCGTCGAATCGCGGCCGGTAATGCGGCGCGCACTCCGGTCCATGGCCTCGTCGGCCAGAATGTCCTGCCAGGCCGCTCCGAACCGGGTGGAAAGCATGCCGCGGTTGTCAAGGGCCACCAGCCGGTCTCCCCACTCGTTGAAATACCGGTTGAAGGCATGCCGGGCGATGAGATAGGCGGGATAGAGGGAGAGCAGCAACAGGCCCGCAAGCACGGCGCAGATGATGAGCAGCCGTTTGACAAACCGCTTTTTCATGGATACCTAAAATATATCGCCATAGCCGTCGTTCGGAATCCTGCCGCTAAACGCCGGCCATTGACGGCTGTCGCACGGTCCGGATGTCGCCGCTGAAAAAGGCCAGCGCCCGCGCGCGGGCCTCAGCGCACGATCGCGCGGCCTGCACCGGCGCGAAAAGCTGGTGACCGAAAAAGAAGTTCCGCGCATAATAGCCGTTGAATTCCTTGATCCGGCCAAGCGCGCGCTCCGGTGGAAAATCTTCCAGGACATAGCGGAAGAACCGCTCCCAGACTTCGCGATAGTCAATTTCCGGGGCCGCGCCGGCCAACTCGCGGAAAAACCACGGCCGCGCCGCGGCCATGCGGCCGACCATGATGCCGGCGACCGAGGCCACGGCCTTCGTCTGCCGGTCGAGAAAGTCGCGCGAGACGATATCGCCGTTGCCGATGAGCGGCAGCCGCGTCTGCGCGGCTGCCCGGGAGAGATGGTCCCAGCGCGCGGTACGCTTGAGCTTTTCATCAAAAAACCGGGGATGCAGGACCACCGCGTCGATTCCCGCGTTTTCAAACAGGCGCAGGCGCTTGACTAATGCATCTTCCCATCCCGGCGCAGTATCGCCGAGCCGGCACTTGACCGTCAGCGCGCCCTGCCAGTGGTTGCGCACGGCAAAAAGCACCCGGGCGCAGCGGTCGTAATCGCGGAACAATGCCGCGCCTGCGTTGGCATGCGTTATTTCGGGCGCCGGACAGGCCAGGTTGATGTCGATGGCCGCGGGTGCGATGGTTTTCAGGCGCGTGATGACCGCGGGGACCTGCTCGTGGTCCGCGAGCAGCAGTTGATATATGACAATTCCCTCGGTCTCGCGGCGCCGGGTATAGGGCGATCGCCCCAGGTCTTCATGCAAAAGCGCCTTTGCCGAAAGCATTTCCGTGTACAGGGCGCCGGCGCCGCCGAAATCGGCCGCAAGCCTTCGGAACGCCGCGTGCGTAATCCCTGCCATGGGCGCCAGAAAAAACGCGGGGGAAATCATCAGGCCTTGAAGCGTGATGCGGTCATTCATGGCGCAACCGGCCTATTCTCGCGGCACAGCCCGCGCCGAGTCAACACAGAACGCGAACGCAGAGCCTTTCCCGGCGCGCACTTCGAACTCGACGGCCGTTGCCGCGTTCGCCGGCGGGTCCATGGCCAGGTCGACCGCATGCCACGCATCAAAGCAGTAATCGGAATACCGCCCGCTTCTTGCGCGCTGGAACCCGGCGCCGTTGAAATAGGCCCACGTTTCGCCGGGGAACCGTGCGCGCAGGTTGAGCCGGCCCTTTCCCTTGATGGAAAGCCGGACGGCGACCCCGGATGCGGCGCCGGGCGGCATGGCGAGCTGGATCCGGCCCGCGCAGCAATTGTCGCCGCCGGGGTCGCCGCTCAGGCGGATCCCGCGATCACCCGCGGCAGCGGCGCGCGAAAGGCCGATGCGCCGGTCGCATTGGTTCCATCCGTCAAGCGTGGCGAAGCGGGCGCGGGAGGCGTGGACGGCGCGCTTCGCCGGAGCATCTGGCGATACCGGCTCCTGCAGGACGGCCGGCTGCGCCATCCCGACCGTATCCCGGACGAACGCGCCGCGCCGGAAATGCGCGACAAGCGGCAGATGGTCGGAATAGCCGTCACCCGCATGAAAGCGCGCGCGGCCGCGGAATTTCATCTGCCAGCGATAGGGCTCGCCGTTGTTCATCAGGCGATTATCCCAGGTGAAGACGGAAAACGAATTGTCGATATACGAAATACCGGACGAATCGTACAGGGCCGCGGGCAGCAGCATATGATCGGGCGTTTCGTGCAGGCCGCGATAGATCCTGCTATATCGCAGGTCTATGGGCAGCTCAAGCCAGAGATCATAGAGGCGCCCGCCGGGCGGCGGTTCGCCGGTATAGGCGGCGGGCCTGCCGGGCGCCGAAAGCGCCGTGCCAAGGACATGGTTGATGGAGGTGATGCCCCGGCCTTCGTTGCCGGCGAACAGGATGGTTTCGCATTCGTTGTAATTGACATTAAGGTCACCGGCGATCAGATAATCGCAATGCGGGGGCAGCTCATGGAGACGCTTTGCCAGCGTTTGCGCGGCGGCGATCCGGAACGATTCCGGCGCGCTTTTCGACGGCCAGTGGTTGGCGAATACGACCAGCGTGTCCGTGCCCAGCGAGATCGCTGCTTCCAGGATGTTGCGGGAATCGTATCCTGCGCCGGCCACGGCAAAGCCTCTGGTTGACGCAATGGGGAACCGCGACAGGATCACGGGCATGGTGAGTGTTCCGGCGGGCCGGTTGCCCAGTGCGCAAAACGGGTATTCCACGCCGCGCGCCGCGAGGGCGGCGCGGAGTTCATCGGCGGCGTTGCCGTTTTCGACCTCGAGGAGCACGGCGATGTCGGGCCGCAGCGCGGCCAGGGCCGCGGCCATGTTCTGTACCTTGACGTCGTGCACTGCTTTGGTCCAGTTGAAACGGCCCGGCCGGTATTCGGGATATTCGTTGCCGTCAAGCCGGAGGTCGAACAGGTTTTCGAGATTATAGGAGGCGATTGAAAAGGTATCGGGCGCCGGCACAGTTGTCGTGGAGGGCGTAGCGGCGGATTGCGGCTTTTTGCAGCCGGCCAAGGCCGTCAGAAGGGAGGCGTACAGCAGAAGTCCGATGATGGTGCGCATAGCACGTTCCCCCGGTCAATCGAGCACCGGCGATCAGGCAAACAGCGGGAGCGCCTCCTGCGGCCGCCAAATACACATCCGCGCGCCGTTTTCCCGAAGCTCGCGCTCGTCGCGAAAACCCCACAATGCGCCCACCGGATACATGCCGGCCGCCGTTGCCGCGCGCATGTCGGTGCCGGTGTCGCCAAGATAGACAAAACGCGAAGGGTCCGTTCCGGATACCGCCGCGGCCTCGAGTATCGCCGCGGGATCGGGCTTGCGGGGCACGCCGTCGCGCGCGCCGAACACCGCGTTGAACCGCCATCGATCGAGCAGCCGGCCCACCATCTGCACGGTCATATCGTGGGGTTTGTTGGAGACCACGGCGGTCGCAAGTCCGCGCCGCGCGCATTCGTTAAGGAGCTCCGGAATGCCGTCGTACGGACGCGTACGGTCAAACGCGCGTACGCCGTATTCGCGCCGCATGGCCGCAACGCAGGCGTCGACCGCGGCGTCGTCCTGCCGGTCCGGCGGCAGGGCGCGGCGCGCCAGAACGGCCAGGCCGTCGCCCACAAAGCGTTTATAGGCGTCAAGCGGATGGACCGGCAGCCCCATGGACCGGAGCACGGCGTTCATCGAGTTTCCCAGGTCGGCCAGCGTGTTCAGGAGCGTGCCGTCGAGATCGAAGAGGATGGCGGAATAGGGCATGGGGCGCCTTTTGCGTGCGCCCTCAAAATACAACCGGGCGGCAGGAAGATTGAAAACTCGCCTTCCCCCTCGTATATTTGAAAACTCACGCGCATCGCTCCCCACGCGTTTGAATGGAGGACGTTCGTGGCCTTAAAAAAAGCGGCGCTCATCACCGGCGGGTCCCGCGGCATCGGCCGCGCGATCGCGGCCCGGCTCGCCACCGACGGCTATCATGCAATTGTCAACTATCGGGCCAATGAGGAGGCCGCGCAGGAGACGGTGCGGCAAATCGAGGCCGCCGGCGGCTCGGCCGAGGCGTGCCGGTTCGACCTGGCCGACCGCGCAGCCAGCGCCGCGGCCGTCGATGAGGCGCTGTCGCGTCATACGGTCCGCGTGCTGGTGTTCAACGCCGGGATCCGCAGCGACCAGCTCCTGGTGTTCATGGAGCAGGCGAACTGGGACGCCGTTCTCGACGTCAACCTCCGGAGCTTTTTTACTGTTGTCAAGCCCGTGGTGAAGCAGATGGCGCTTGCCCGCGACGGGCGCATCATCGTGGTGTCGTCGACCTCCGGCGAAGCGGGCATGGCGGGGCAGACCAATTATGCCGCGGCAAAGGCCGGCCTGGTCGGCGCGGTCAAATCGCTTTCGCTCGAATGCGCCCGGCGCGGCGTGCTGGTGAACGCGGTCGCGCCCGGATTCATCAAGACGGATATGATCGAGGGCGTTGATATCAAGGATGTGGAACGCCGGGTGCCGCTGGGCCGCGTGGGCACGCCCGACGAGGTCGCGTCGGTGGTGTCGTTTCTGGCCTCCGACGGCGCCGGCTATATTACCGGCCAGACGATCCGGGTCAACGGCGGCATGTATCTGTAGCGCAGGGCCTTCCCGGGCCAACGCCGGGCCGCGGACCCTCGTATGGTTGATAAACTAATATGCGAGGAACCTCGACATTCCTTCTTTTTTTTGCGGTATGGTGCGCGGCGGCCGACCTGCCCTTTTTTCTGCAGATCGATACTGCCGGCATGGCCGCCCTGCGTGAAGGGGACTATCGCCGGGCGCTGGAGGCGCTCTCCCGCGATACGGCGCCGCCGGATACGGCTTTGCAGCTCTTCAAATACGGCCTTGCCAGCGCCGGATTGAACCAGTATGCCGATGCGATCCGCGCATTGCGGGAGGCCGCCGACCGCAAGGCGGCGATGGCGCCGGCCGCGTACGAAAACATCGGCGATCTCCTGTTCCGCATGAAGCAGAATGCGAATGCCGTGACCGCGTATCGCACCGCCCTTTCATCGTCGATCACCGATGATTACAAGCGCATCCTTCGCGATAAGATTTACGGCGTCCTCAAAACCGACACGTCGCTGGCAAGCCAGATCTCCTGGTTTGATGAGATGAAGAAATATGCGGGTGTGGCGCGGGAGGACTGGCTGGCCGATTTGCTCGATACGCTCCTGGCCGCGCAACGATGGCCGACGGCCGACAGTCTTCTCGAAGTCGCCATGTCCGACTCCACGCGGCAGACCTGCGCCGTGCTGGCAGCGTTCGGCCGTCATCCCATTCCCGATTCGCAACTGACCACGCGGCGCCTGTTCCAGCTGTCGCGGGCCACGTTTGGCTGCGGCGATTGCCGGCTGGCCCAGGAGCGGCTGGCGCGGGCGCTTTCGCGCGAAAACGCGTCGGCGGCGCTCAATGAAAAGGACCTCTGGTATTATCAGGCCATGCTCGATTACCGGCTTGGCAATTATTCCGGGGCTGTCAATCGATTCGACCGCTATGAAAAAAAATACGGCCTTGCGCCCGAAATCGTCATGACCATCGCCCGGTCGTTCCGAAACCTTGACAAACCGGCCAAGGCCGCTCTCTGGTATGACCGTTACGTTTCGCTCTATCCGCACGACCCCAAGACGGCGGACATTCTGTGGCTGCGGGCTCGCCAGGACGAGGAACAGGACAAGCTGCGGGACGCCGCGCGCCGTTACCGGCGGATTGCTGACGCGTATTCCAAAAACGAACTGGCCGACAACGCGCTGTTTCGTGCCGGATTCTGCCACTACAAGCAGGAACAGTTTGATTCGGCGAGTATCGTGTTTTCCGAAGTGTCCCGCCGGTTCGCCTCGTCCGGCATGGCGAACGCCGCATCGTATTGGAAGGGCAAAACCCTGCTCGCCCTCAAGAAAAACGAGGATGCGCGCAGGCTGCTGCGCGATCTTTCGGCCAGGAATCCCGTCGACTATTATGGCTGGCGCGCCCGCGAGCAGCTGTATCTGCTGCAGGACAGCGCCTCGTTTTTTGCCGTGGATTCGATCTATGATCCCGTGCGTGCGCGCCTGTGGCTTGATTCGATTACCGATACGAAAAACCGCGCGCTTCCAACCGCGGATTCCACCACCCTCGGCGCCCTTGCCGGACTTTCTCTCTGCGGGCTTGCCGATCGCGCCGACCATCTAATGGACCAGCTCATGCAGCGCAATCAGAAAAACCTTACCATGCCGTATGATTGCGCCATGATGTACCAATTGGTCAACGACCCCGCGCGCGCTTTCCGCGCGGGGAGGCGCATCAGCTGGCGCGTGTCCGCGGAAGCTCGCCGTGCCGTGCCGCTGGCCTTGTATGAAATGCTCTATCCGTTTCCATACCAATCGCAGGTCATGTCCGGCACCGCGAGCTTCGGCGTCGACCCGTACCTTGTGTGCGCGGTCATGCGCCAGGAGAGCGCTTTCGATCCCGCGGTGACCTCATTCGCCGGCGCGCGCGGCCTGATGCAGATCATGCCGTCCACCGGCGAAGAGATCGCCGGCGGACTCGGCATTCCGTTTGCCGGCGATTCGTTGTATGCGCCGGCGGCAAGTATCCGTTTCGGCGCCTGGTATCTTAAAAAGTTGATCGCCGACTTTGGCGGCAGCGAGATGTCCGCCGTGGCCGCCTATAACGGCGGGCCGCAGAATGTCAAGAAATGGCGTCAGAAATTCAGCCATGATCCCGATGACCGGTTCGTTGAAAACCTCGGTTTCAACGAAACGCGCGAATACGTAAAAAAAGTGCTGGCAAACTGGTGGACCTATCATCTGGTGGCGGGGCCGCTGGGATATCCGCAATAACGCGGGCACATTGAGAGCACCGTCCCGGAATTATATTTTTCTTCTCCGGACGGCGCGGCGGCACGATGTGCCGCCGCGGGCTGGTTGTGCAACGGCCTTTCGCTTTGCGTCCGTAAGCGCCCGGGCCTGGAGGGAAAAAACCATGATCCGTCGTACCGTAACGATGATTTTCTGCAGTGCCGCGGTCCTTTTAGCGGGAGGCGGCGGCAAGGCCGATTCGGTCATCTATCAGACCGAAGACGTGCAATGGAGCACCTATCCAAGCGCGCAGGCTGTCAAGGCGTTTGCGTTCAACGGCGCCATCCTTTGGTATACGGACGGCGCCACGTTCAAATCGCTCAACGCACTCAAGAAAAAGCTATCGGAAGAACCGTCGGTCGCCGGCGTCAATCCTGCCGATGTCACCTGCATGGCCGCGGACAATGCCGGAGCCTTCTGGTTCGGCACGCAGACCGGCCTTGTGATGATGACGGCCAAAACGAACACCAGATTTACCGCGCAGACCGGGCTGGCGGATGACGGGGTACTCTGCATTTCCGCTGCCGGCGCCAAAGTCTGGATCGGCACGGCAAAGGGCGCATCGAACTACAGTGCCGGCGCATGGAGGACCTATACATCCAAAGACGGGCTCATCGACGATAAAATCAAGTGCATCTGCACCGATGATCCCGGCCGCACATGGTTCGGAACCGAAAAGGGGATGTCGAGTTTTGACGGCGGCGCCTGGAAATCGTATTCAATGAAAACCGGCATGAGTTGGAACGATACCCGGGCGTTGGGTTTCGACCGCAAAACGAATGTCGTATGGGCCGCGGTCGGCGAAAGCGATATCAATTCCTGGGACGGCAAAGAATGGCGCCAGTACCTGGGGATCCAGTCGGGAATAACCTCGATCATGGCCGATACCAAGAGCCGCATCTGGTTCGGTCACGAGGGCGGGCTCATCAAGTTTAACGGCGACGAGTGGGTCGGCGACGCCGGAAAGCTTGGGATTACGATAAGTCAAGTCAGCCAGATGCTGCGCGATGCAGAGGGCAATCTCTGGTTCGGCGCCGAAAAAGGCGTAATAAAAATGACGAACCCATATTTGCATTAAGGGCGATCCCCGGATTGGGCCGGAAGAATGGCCGATTTCGCGCGATTCCGATTGATCTCGGTTTTTTTTGGGAGTTGATTTATATTTGTTTTCATTTAGACTATAAAATATCCGCAATAGATAATGCCGAAGGAGGACGTTTCATAATGGGCACCATTAAAATTGGGATTGTCGGAATAGGCAATTGCGCCAGTTCGCTGCTACAGGGCATCGAATATTACAAACACCATGGTCCTGAAGACGCCATAGGGCTTATGCATTGGGAAATCGGCGGCTATAAGCCCTATGATATCAACGTGGTGTCGGCGTTCGATATCGATAAACGCAAAGTAGGCAAGGATGTCAACCAGGCGATTTTCGCGCTGCCGAACTGCACGGCCGTCTTCCAGAAAAAGATGCCCAAAGCCGGCGCGGTCGTGAACATGGGCCGCATACTCGACGGCGTGTCCGAGCACATGAAGAGCTACGACGACGATTATACTTTCGTCGTGTCGAAAAAGCCGGAATTGACGAAAGAAGAGGTCGTCGGCGTACTTAATAAATCGGGCGCCGAGATCCTGCTCAATTACCTGCCGGTGGGTTCCGAAGACGCCACCCGGTTTTACGCCGAATGCGCCCTGGAGGCCGGAATAGCATTTGTCAACAACATTCCCGTTTTCATCGCCTCCGATCCGCAGTGGGCCGCGCGGTTCGCCGCGAAAAACATTCCGCTCATCGGCGACGATATCAAGGCGCAGCTTGGCGCCACCATCACGCACCGCACGCTTACCGACCTGTTCAGGAAGCGCGGAGTCAAGCTCGAGCGCACCTACCAGCTCAACACGGGCGGCAACACCGATTTTCTCAACATGCTCAACCGCGCGCGTCTTGCCTCAAAGAAAAAATCCAAAACCGAGGCCGTGCAGGCGGTCACGGCAAAACGCCTTGCGTTCCGCGACATCCATGTGGGCCCGTCCGATTATGTTCCCTGGCAGAACGATCAGAAGGTCTGTTTCATCCGCATGGAAGGCAAACTCTTCGGCGATGTGCCCATGAACCTCGAGCTGCGCCTTTCCGTGGAAGATTCGCCAAACTCGGCAGGCGTGGCCATTGACTCGGTGCGCTGCTGCAAACTCGCGCTCGATCGCAAGATCGGCGGCGTGCTTTATTCGCCGGCATCCTACTTCTGCAAACACCCGCCCCGCCAGTTCCCGGACGACGATTGTTTCCATATGGTGGAAGAATTCATCAAAGGGAAACGGAAGAACTGATCCGATAGCCTGCGGTCCAGGGAGAATTCCGCCGCGCCGATCAGCAAAGAACCGGGATGCCGTAGGCGGCGAATCGCTCATCGGCGGTGATGACCGCGGCCTTTTCTTTGCGGGCCGTTGCGATGATAAATCGGTCCGCGGGGTCCCGGTGGTGCCAGGGAAGAGCGTTCGCGGAAGTCAACACGTCGATATCCAGAGGCGCCAGCAGAAGTCGATGCGCGGCTATCGCGCGCATAAACCATTCCCCGGGCGGCAGCGGCAACTCCAGCGCCCCGCGCGCATGCTTGAGGCTTATCTCCCAGGCGCTGATCGCGGAGACAAAGGCGTTCGAGGCATCTTCGATTGACCGGCGGGCGGACGGCGACAGTCGGGGATCGTCGCTTGCCAGCCACAGCAATGCGCACGTGTCAAGAACCACGGATTTTTCATACATCTTCCCACTCCTCCGCCGTCGGCAATGTCGGATCTTCTTTCATGCGGATGTTTTTTAATTCAGGATCGCTCACAAGCCGGCTGCCGTGAGGAATAGGCATTAATTCCGCAACAGCATGCCCATGGCGATTGATGATGACAGGCTCCTGAAGGCGTTCAACGGTGGCAATTATTGATGAGAGATGGGTCTTGGCTTCGTGAATGCTTACAGATTTCATATCGCCCCCTATTATGATCCTTTAGATATAATATAACCTAAAAGACCAGATATTTCAAGGGCAAATTAAAAAGCCTTCTCCGAGATCATCAGAAAAGGCATTGCAAGTCGTAGAGAATTAATGGATTAAGCAGGAATCACATCAATATATCTGCGATCGCCCATGGTTGTGCGGAATTTGACGATGCCGGGAATTTTAGCAAACAGCGTATCATCCTTTCCTCTTCCGACATTAAGCCCAGGATGCACCGGCGTGCCGCGCTGGCGTATGAGGATATTGCCCGCGGGAACCACTTGACCCGCAAAACGCTTGATACCAAGCATCTTAGGATTGCTGTCGCGGCCGTTTACACTTGAGCCGCCGCCTTTTTTATGTGCCATAGTGTAGCTCCTGCAAATCGCGGGATTATGCCGCGATGCTGGTGATCTGTACTTTCGTGAATGTCTGGCGATGACCGCGCCGGACTTTATAATCTTTTCGGCGTTTCTTCTTCATTATGAGCACTTTATCTGCCTTGCCGTGCTCAAGGACCTTTGCCTTGACCACCGCTCCGTCCACAGCCGGAGATCCGATTTTAGTCTGGTCGCCGTTGCATACCATGAGCACTTTGCCCAGCGTCACTTCGCTGCCCTGCTCGGCTTGCATGCGGGGAACACGGATGGTATCGCCTTCGGCCACTTTATATTGGAACCCGGCCTGTTCGATAATTGTAAACATGGGAAACCTCGCTTTTTTCATTTGCGGAAAACTTTGAGAAAATACTATAGGGGAGAAGAAAAAGACAAGGGCGGGCCGGTTTCCCGGACTGAAATGGCACAATCCGCTGTTATAGGACCGCGCTTCATTGCCGGCCCCGGCAGGCCCCTTATATTTTAGCACTCCTTTGATCCCCACACCTTCATAGAAAGCCGGGACCATGCGCTGCACCGTTCCTCTAATCCCTCGCGATATTGAACGTCGTATCGCCGAAACCATAGGCAAAATGTCAATTCATGAAAAAATCGCCTTATGCGCCGGCGCGGGCGGATGGGCCATGGGCGAATGCCCGCGCCTGGGCATCAAGCCGCTTCGGGTCATGGACGGCCCTCACGGCGTGCGCACCATCAAGGCCACGGCCTTTCCTTCCGGCATTTCCATGGCCGCAACATGGGACACCGGGCTTGTGTACCGGGTGGGCGCCGCCCTGGCCGAAGAGACGCGCGCCGCGGGCTACGACGTGCTGCTGGGCCCGTGCGTCAACATCGTGCGCGTGCCGCTTGCCGGCCGCAACTTTGAGACCTATGCCGAAGACCCGTGGCTTGCCGGCCGCATCGGTGTATCCTATGTCAAGGGAGTGCAGGGCCGCGGGGTGGGAACGTCGCTCAAGCATTTCGCCTGCAACAATCAGGAAATCGAGCGGGGACGCGGATCGTCGGTGGTGGACGAGCGCACGCTGCGGGAGATATACCTTTCACAATTTGAGCAGATTGTCAAGGAGGCGGACCCCTGGACCGTCATGTGCTCGTACAACCGCATCAACGGCGAGCACGCCAGCCAGAATCGCCGCCTGCTCAACGATATTCTGCGCGACGAATGGGGATATACCGGCGTGGTTGTCTCCGACTGGGGCGCGGTGCACAATGTCCGCGAATCCATGGCCGCCGGCCTTGATGTAGAGATGCCCGGCAAACCCAAGTTCCGCACCGGGCTGCTGGTGGAGACCGTTGACACATGGCAGCTCGACGCAGGAGTGATCGACGATGCGGTGCGACGCGTGCTGCGCCTCTATTATCGCGCCGGGCTGTTCGACCCGGGCTATCGGTCGCCCAAAGGCGCGATCAATACGCGGTCGCACCAGGAGCTGGCGCGCAATGTCGCCGAAGAGGCGATTGTGCTGCTCAAGAATGATGCGGCGGTCCTTCCACTTGACATTCGCGCAATCCGTTCGCTTGCCGTGATCGGCCCCAATGCCGACCGCACGATTTCAGGCGGCGGTTCGTCCTGGGTCGATGCGCCGTATGCGGTCACGCCGCTTCAGGCACTACGCGCCCGATGCGGCAGGCGGGTGCGCGTGGAATACGAAATGGGATGCGAAAATATCGCAGATCTGTATACGCCGGCAAAGGAACAGCTGGCGCCGTCCAACGGCAAAGGTCATGGCCTGTCCGCCGAATATTTCAATAATTCGGATCTGAGCGGCGCGCCGGTTGCCGCGCGTATCGAGGACTCCATCCACCTCTGGTGCTGGAACAATGCGCCCATGGAGCCCGTCCAGAAAGAACGCTGGTCGGGGCGATGGCGCGGATGGTATATCGCGCAGGAGACCGGCCTGACGACCCTTTCGCTCACGGGCCAGGGCCAGCTTCGCCTTTATGTCAACGGTAAAAAGCTGGGCGAAACAACAATGCCCGACCGTTTCCGCGAAGGCACGACGCACCGCGAGATCTCGGCGGATGTGGAGATGACAAAGGGAAAGCGCTATGCCCTGCGCGCCGAATATGTCAAGTGCCCCAATGAAATTTCGGCTTTTTTCCGCCTGGGCATCGGCCGGTCGCAGAAAATCGGCTATAGCGCGGAAATCAAGCGGGCCGCTCAAGTCGCCGCGCGGTGCGACGCGGCCATCGTTTGCATCGGCCTGCCCGACCGCTTTGAATCCGAAGGCCGCGACCGGCCGCATATGGAATTGACCGGCGAGCAGAACCAGCTGGTCCGCGCCGTGGTGCGCGCCAATCCCAGGACGGTCGTGGTTGTCAATGCCGGCGCGCCGGTGACCATGCCCTGGGCGGATGAGGTGCCGGCCTTGCTCATGGCCTGGTATCCGGGCATGGAGGGCGGCAACGCCATTGCCGGCATTGTATTCGGCTCCGTCAACCCATCCGGAAAACTGCCGATTACACTGCCGCTGCGCCATGAGGACACCCCCGGTTTTCTAACGTATCCCGGGACCCGGGAGGCCTTGTATGGCGAAGGGGTGTTCGTTGGCTATCGCTGGTATGACAAACGGGACATGCGCGTGCTCTTCCCCTTCGGTCACGGGTTGTCGTATACGAAATTCAACTACAGCGGGCTTTCGCTGCCGTCCCGCGTCGCAATTTCCGACGACATGCGCGTCGATGTTCGCGTCACCATCGAAAACGCCGGCGACCGGCCCGGCGCCGAAGTGGTGCAGCTGTATGTCGGCGATGCGAAGTGTTCGCTGCCGCGTCCCGTGCGCGAGCTGAAGGCGTTTTCGCGCGTGTTCCTGATGCCGGGACAGAAGAAACGCATCAGGCTCAGTCTTGACAAGCGGTCTTTCGCCTTGTATGAGCCGTATCGCGGGGAATGGGTGGTGGAGCCGGGGGAATTTGAGATCAGCGCGGGGTCCTCTTCGCGGGACCCGCGGGCGAGGAAAAGCGTTATGGCGGAATAAGAGAAAGCCCACCGCGCTCCGCCAAAGCGGTTGCGCAAAGGCGAGAGCGCTGCGCGACGGCGAATGGACCACACAAAACATACAGAATTTCCACCACGAAGAAACGAAGAAGCGAAGGGCGCGTAGTCGCCGGATGTCAGGCATAAAAACGCAGCGAGTGCGAGAATTCGGGACATGGATATTTCTCCGGCAAGGGATAGAAGAAACAGCATACCAGGTGTGCATAGATTTTGCGGATTCACTTTGATTTTTAGGTGAAAAGCCGTTATAATTAAAATAGAGGTATTATGGGGCGCATTCCCCTTGCCGTTTTATCTAAAAAGCAAGCTTGGGGAAAACACTGAATATAGCGGAACAATCATTAATTGCGATAAGCAGGTATACGCTGAGAAAGCATTTAAAATTAAATTCCGTGATATTATCCTAAAGAAAAGGGAATAATCATGCGGCGCATGAAAATATTCTTTTTTGTTTTAGCATTTATTTCAACAACTTTTCCTAAAAGTTCTGGTATAATTAGCAGCGGTGTCGATACAATATATTATTCTCAATATTACGGGTTTGATTTTTACGAAAAAAAGGCCTGCCTAAGCGGTGATCGTGACCCTAGTTGCTATTGTCATTTTAAGTTTGTACATTTAGAATATCTTGGCGGCTATTGCATATTAGCCTCCGGCAGTGGTGCCGGAATTTTATATGGCAAAGCCAATCTTGATTCAATTAAATCGGGCCCACCAGACAGCGTATGGGCAAGATATCAGCAATATGCTGACACTATTCCAAACGATTCCCTCGAAAGCATCATCGGAAATGTTTATTTAATAAAATCCGGTATCGACCCGAGGGATGGTTTTCCTGAATATGCCAAGATAAAAATCCTTAATATAATCTTCAGAAATAAGCCCGAATACCAAGTTGATTTAGTCTTTCTTTGGGCTTGGCAAATGGCCGGCACCAAAGACCTTCGCACTTCCGGGCTGGATACCTTTCACCTTGATAGCATTCCAACGCTGCAAGGCAATTTAGCCTGGGGCAGATCGATGCAGCATTCGCCGCAGATTCTAAGGGTTGTAGGGGATAGGGTGAGAATACCTCAAGAATGGTTGGGAAAGGCAATAACGATAAAGGCCTTTGATGCTCAGGGCAAAGCCAGCCAAAAGCCAATTATTTTTAAAAGTGGATATATTTGCAAGCCGGCGGGTTCCAGTGAAGATGTTTGGTTTGTTAAGCTGGAATGAAGCAACAGGTGAACAATAAATATCCGGTTTTTATGCCCTCATTTTAGATTCTTAGGCCCGCTGAACGATAAATCAAGCATATCATCCGTGTGCATCAAGGAATGTTGATTGCAATCAGATATTTTCCTGCTTACCTATCGATTAGCTGAAATCTATCACTGCGCATGAAAATAGTTTGTAGTATTGGAGAACGGCCTCAGGCGAGAGTATTTTTAAAGCATGAAGAAAAAGCTTTATATTGAAACGTCGGTGTGGAACCAGCTTGAACATGACGATCGGCCGGATTGGTATAAAACCGCCTGGATGTTTTATGAAACTCTTAAAAAAGGGATTTACGAGCCGTACATCTCAAAAATCGTTATTGATGAAATTGCGGCCACACCCGACATTGGGCGTCGCCAGAAACTTTTTGACCATATCAACCGGATAGAGCCGATGGCCCTGGAGTTTGACGAACAGGCACAATCACTCACGGCTCATTATATGGCCGCCGAATTCAAAAACAGCTCGTCTCGCCGGGTGTATAATGATTCCAGCCATGTTGCTATTGCAACAGTCAATGAAATCCGGCATGTGGTCAGCTTCAATTTCATCCGAGGAGGTATTGTTATGAATTACGGGAAAGCGCTTGAAGAAGTATGGGCGTCGCGCGAAACGCTGGCAAAAGAGCTCGAAGGCAAAAGCCCTGAGCAGCAGCGAAAGCATATCAATGACAAAGCCGATGAAGCCTGTAAAAAATATGGCATTCGCGTACGAAAGCAACCCCCCAGACCCGTTCACGCTTGATGCTATATCAGCGGATTGGCGCGCCCAACCGGACGCCCATCACGCTCATCATGCTGACCTCTTTCTGTCAACCCCCTAACCCCGTGAATCGGGACGGGGTTGCTTTAATTGCTTTAACGTCTTGCCTGAAGCCATTTTCTTAGTATATGCCACGAAAAAGACGTCTTACCATCCCCGGAGAGATCCACCACGTGATGTCGCGCGGTATTGACGGAATGGATTTGTTCCGGGATGACGCGGACAGAGGGCGGTTCGTGTCGCTGCTGGCCCGGAACCTCCCGCATGCCGGCTGCCGATGCTATGCGTGGGTACTGATGAATAATCATTACCATCTGCTTCTTCGTCCGCTTGATTCAGGTTTGATCGTTCTCATGCGCAGAATCAACACCGCCTACGCACGATACTATAATAATCGACATTCTCGCAAAGGATATCTCTTTCAGGATCGCTACAAATCTCTTGCCACGCAAGAGTTCTCATATGTCAGAGAACTGATCCGATACATTCACCTGAATCCTGTTCGCGCCGGACTGATCGGCACGCTTGAAGAGTTGGCGCGATACCCATGGTCGGGTCATCCAGCGATGCTTGGAAAGGCGCGCACGCCTTGGCAGTCGGTTGATGAAGCGCTTTCGCGGTTTGGCAGGACCAGGGCAGCGGCCAGAACAGGCTACATGGGATTTCTGGCGGATGGAATCGGATGCGAGCTTGAAGGATGGCGGTTTTCTTCAAGCGAAGGCGGCGTCGAGGCGGAGGAGGATCGTGACGATCGCGTGGCTGGAGAAGCGGAGTTCGTACGAAAGGCGGTTGCCAGGGTCGAGAAGGAGCGGCGCGCCCGGCTGCTCCATATTACAAACAGGCCTTCATTGGACGAGGTGTACGAGCGGTCCTGCCTGGCCCACGGGATCACTCGGGTAAGGGGGTTTGCGCGTGGTCGATTGGACGCCCGAAGCAAAGCCCGCTGCGCATTTGTCCAAATCGCCGTACGTGAGCATGCATATACAGTGCGGGAGGTTGCGGCGTTTATAGGCGTGAATCCGGGATCGGCTTCGCGAATGGTCAAACTATCGGCAGCGGACTAAGGCAACAAAAGCAACCCCGTCCCATTGGAGATAGGGCCGGTTCTTGCCGGCCTTTTTTATTGGTATGCGCGCTTTCGCGTATGCATCACCGCGTCAACTCAATCGTGAAAATCGGCTTGGTGGCCGGCACGATGATCTTCCCGCCACTCACCGTTCCTTTGCCGATCACTTCCATGTGCCAGTCTTTCATCACATAGCGCATGCCGTCGAGCATGGGCGCGGTGATGCGCGCACCGGCGCGGGCATATAATGCCGGGCCGGCGCCGCGTTCCACGATGGCGCCCGGATTGGCCTGCCAGAGGTATTCGCTCTTGAATTTGCTTTCGTCCAGTTTGAAACCCTTATTGAAGCTGGTTGACACAAGGGATATGAGCACGGTTTTTGATTTGGAAAGCGGTTTGCCGTCCTGCGCCGAGACCGAGAAGGCGATGTAGCGTTCGTCCTCGGCCACGGGATAGGCGATGCCTTTATCGTTGACGATCGTCACGTTATCGAGGGTGATGCCGTTGTTGAAAACGACCGGTCCGCGCTGTTCGGCGAAAAAGCCGATCCAGGCCGCGGTCTGCGGCGCGTCGAATTTGAGATAGCCCTTCTGCCAGTTGTATTCGATCTGATTGGTGGGCTTGATGGGATTGGGCTCAAAGATGCGCTGCTGGTAAACCGGACCGATGACCTGGTCGTCGTTGCGCGCGGTATCGATGTACATGCGCGACCCGTAGCGATACGTGGTGGGCATGATCATGTTGCCGTATTGGCCGTAGGCAACACCGTAATCCATGGTCGCCGGATCGTACAGGCTTTTTTTTCCGAAGACAAAGGTCGTCGGATTTTCGGGGGCCTTGAGTTCGAAATTACAGAAGATGCGGCTGCAGGCTTTGAGCGCGGAAGTAAACACCTCGTCGTTGGCATATACCAGACCGATGGGGCCTTCGGAGGCGTTGACCTTCGGGTCCGAATGCGTGTACATCATGGTCCCTTTATAGCCTTCGGCCTTGGTATGCGTATGGTTGTCGAAGATATGCCAGTTGATAATATCGAAATCCTGGATTGATGCAAGCGAGGTGATGCGATAGGGCCATTCGGCGCGGTATTTGGCCGGATTTTCCATGCCGCATTCATACACCACATAGGGTTTGCCGGGGATGCGCTGCGTCTCCATCCAGGGAACATTCCAGCCGGTGCGCGGCAGTTCTTCGAGCCCCGAATACCACGGGAAGCGCTGGTGCGTGGAATCGTGGTGCATGCCGTTCATATAGGTTGCGATGGCCACGGCGTCGCTGGAAAATTGGAATTTGTAAAGATCGTGGATGTCATAGCCTTCGGCCGTGCCTTCGATGCATGGCGACAGGCGGCAGCTTTTGCCCAGCTTTTTAAGCGCCGCAATTTCGCGCAGTTTGTGTTCGCGCTGGATGTCGAGAAAGAATTCGATGACGTCGGCGCCGCGCTGACGGTTGAAATGATCGCGGCCGTATTTCTGGCCCGCGGTCTTTTTCAGGAGTTCCAGCACCTGCGGGTTGGCGTCGGACGGCATGATGATGCTCGTCCGGTTTACCATGGGAGTGAGCTGGATGGTGCGGTCGATAAGCGATTCTCCGGGAAGCAGGCCGATCCAGGCCTCGATCAGTTTGTCCTGCGATCCGTATTTTGCGGTCAGAAACGCATTCCACTGCTGCAATAATTCATCGACCAGGAATTTGGGCTCGCGCTGCCATTCGCCGCGCAGCATTTTCTGGATCCACCGTTCCTCATTGAGCAGTTCCCAGATCACCACCTGCGGGTCGTCGGCAAGGCGCAGGCCGCCCTTGTACAGGTTGCGCCAATCGGCCATTCGGGCTTTGTAGCGGATACTCACGGCCTCCAGCCGGCGGTCCCATATGCGCGCCGGCGACCAGACGGAAAGCCGGCCGCCGCGCTTCTTGACGGCAGAGAGCCAGGCGTCGGCGGTGGCGGGATCGTTGACAATGGTAACGTCTTTTTCCGTTGCTTCGCCGCCCATGAGCGTGGACATCCAGACCTTGATGCCGCGCCTGTCCATTTCATTCAGGAAAAACGCCAGCATGTCGTTGGGGGAGTTGTCGCCGATCCGGTATTCTTTTCCGGGTTCGGGCCGGTCCCACAGGCGGATCAGGTTGAAGCCGATGTCTACCATGCGGTTGGTGGCGGCAACAAGGTCGCGGCGATAGTCCTCGAGTTTCCGCGCGCGCACATCAGGCGGGTCGGAGGGGACATTCACATCATGGTCCCATGCCCAGGTGCGCACCCAGTGGCCGATGATACCCCAGTAGCGGACACGCTTTCCAGCGAGAGAAAGATGGCCGTCTTTGTCGATGATGACATAGCTGCTGTCCGGGATGGAATCGGGATTTGCCGTCATTGCAGCGGTGGCAGCGCACATGGCGAATACTCCTAGCATGAAGGATTTGATGGGTTTCATGGATCGCCCCGGGATGGTGTATGGGACAATGAAGTATCTAATGTAGCATCTCCATTGGCCCTGATGGTCTGCTTTTTATTATCTTACTTTTCTGGTATATAGTTGCGCTTTTTCATAAAAGCCCAAGGGAAGAACCCATGAAAATCCAATACGCGGAACTGATCTCCCGGCTTGAAGCCGATATCCGCACCATGCGCATGTCGGCGTTGCCGTCGTTGTCGTCGCTGGCCCGGCGATATCAGACGACCCATATAACAATCCGTAAAGCATTGCTTCCATTAGAGCAGGCCGGGCTTATTACATTCCGGCGCGGCAAGCGGGCCCTGATCACGGATGGTGCGCAGACGATCGACGAAGGATCGTGGCATGCGTTGTATGCGTCGCTGCGCGACCGGATCGCCTCGGGCGTCTATCGTGCGGGCACGGCGCTGCCCAAGTTTTCCCAGATCGCAGCGACCTATCGCGTATCGCACACGACGATCGGCCAGGCACTTGAGCGCCTCAGCGACGACGGCTATGTTCACAAATCAGGAAAGCAGTGGATGGTCGGCAGGGCGCCCGCGCGCGCGCCGCTGTCGTCGGGCCACCATGCGCGCGCGGTGGGGTCCGTGGTGCTGGTCATGGTGCCCAATGAATTCATGCTCTTCTCCTTTTTCAAGCATGCGTTTTATACGCCTTTTCTTTCGACCCTGCAGAATGAACTCATGAACGCGGGCATGCATATGTCAATGGTGCTGCGGGAAGGGCCCGGCGCCCGGGAGAGTCTGCTGCCCGCCGGGCCGCAGGACCTGCGCAGCGAAATCCGGCGGCTGGGCGACGATTATGCCGGGGCGCTTATCGTGGACAACAATCCCCAGGCCGACAACTTTGCGGACCAGTGCGTTGTTTTGTCGGACGCGGGGAGCAGACCCGTGGTTTTTTTCGATTATACCCATGTGGGCGACTGGCTCACGCGGTCGTACCGGGGAATGGGCAACTGGTATTTTCGTCTTGACTTTGACGAATCCGCCGCGGCCCGGTGCGCCGTGGACCATCTGGCCCGCGCCGGGCACCGGCGCGTGGGCATGCCGCTTTTCAAGCCCGAAATAGAGACCTGGGTGCCCCGTCGTTATAACCGCGTCAAAGAGGCGGTCGACCGTCATCAGGGCGCCATGACGCTTTTGGTTTCGGACCAGCGGGAAACGCTCTGGGAAAAAAGATTCCGGGAGCATTCGGGCACTCGTGCGGGGTTTCTGCGGCGCGCCGCGGCGTTTGCCGACATGTCAAACACCTCGCGCCAATCGCTTGCATCGCGCCTTCGCGCCGTCACTGCGTCCATGAGCGGCCTTATCGATCAGGGCGTCACGGCGCTCATTTCGTCGGATGATGCGCTGGCGCGCGAGCACTATTTCTGGTGCCGCTGCGCGGGTGTAGACATACCGCGCCACCTATCCATGGTGTCATTCGACAATCTGGCCGAATCGGCGATCGTGCCCGTGTCCACGGTTGATTTCGGCTTTGCGCGGCTGGGGTATCTGGCGGCGCGGATCCTGATCGGCGACCTGGCGGTTGCCTGCGAAGACGACGGCACGATCCGGGGAGAATGCACGATGATCGATCGGGGATCGATCCGCAAAGTGAAAACACAATAAAGAGAATGTCCGATGTCCGGCAAGGCACTCGGAATATCGAAGGGAAAGGCGTGCGGCATCCGTCGATAGACGAAATAGCCGACGATTGAAAGCCGGTGGATTGTCTGAATTCCTGCGCCGGACCTTGTCGGTTGGACATTCCGTGATGGACATTGGACGTTCTTCTTATCTCCCGTATTTCAGCGCCAATACCCCATACGGCTTTACCTTCACCGTCCCTCGCGCATGGGCTTTTCCGCTGATCAGGTCTTTTGCCGGTTTGGAAAGCGTCAGCGTTCCTGCTTTGTTCTCGTGCTCCACCACCACCATGCCGTAAAGTCCGTTGCCGCCGCGGGGAGCGCAGAGCAGATTGCGCGAGGCCGATGCCGCGGGCGCGATGCCGGCCTTTTTCGCACAGGTCCGCACCAGGTTGACGAATGCGGGTGGCTCCGGCATAGTGCCCAGGACGAAGATCCTCCCTTTGCCCATGGGACGCTCGATAATCGCCGCACCGCCTTTCATGGGGCCTTCGATATAGCGGGCGAGGACGGTGCAGCCAACCGCCTCCATGGCATCGTACCAGACCGAGCCGCTCTGTATCGCGCCGCTTTTTCCCATGCGGAATTTGAATTGCCGCGGGTCACCGGGCAGTTCGAATTTCGAGCGGAAACCCGCCCATTCTTCGAGCGATCCGTAGGGCGCGTGCCGGAATTTTGCATAGGACTGATCGCGCACATCCGTGAGGGGGCCCGCGATCCAGATGCCGCCGGCCTTTATCCAGGCGCGCAGGCGTTCACGCAATCCGCCGTCATCGAGCATGGGCACGAACGGGCTGATCAGCAGTTTGATGCCGTCAAGGTCTTGCGCGGGCTGCAGCACCTCCATGCGGAACTGCGCCTGCATGAGCGGATGATAGGCGCGCTGCAACAGCGAATTGCCGGGGTAGATAAGCCCGTTGACCATGGGCTGCTGCTCGAAAAGCGCCTGCGCCTTGTCGGAAAAGTGGATGGCAAGTCCTGTTTTGTCAACGGTTGTCGCGGCCAGAAACTCACCGGCGGCCCCAAGCCCCGCTCCGATTTCCGCGATTTCATCGAAAACATGCAACGGCCGTCCCGCGCTGGAAATCACGGCGCCGTGCATGAGCTCCTGCCCCGCAAAATGCTGCCGCCAGAGCCAGTACAGCGCCGCTTCTCCGCCCAGCGCATACGCGAACCAGGTGTTGGCGCGGCAGAATCCCGGCGCCTTGTAGCCGTTTGCGGCGCACGAGCCGTTCCAGCAGGTCATGGTTTCGGTGTTCCAGAAGGGCCGGTCCTTATACGAGCGCGCCTTGTCGAACCAGAACGCCGTTTCCCACAGATTGTCGGCCATGTGATAATGATTGACTTGTGCTATATCGAGATGTTGATGAAGGTCGAAATGGTCGACATGGCCGCCATTGATCATGTCGGTTCCGATGGGCTGGCCGGCGCCGTTGTTGCGCAGCACCTCGGCCTGAAACCGGATAAAATCCACATAGGCGTCCGAAGCGAAATGCGCCCACGACGTGCGCAGCGCCGGATGGTGCCAAATATCGTCGCGCGGCGGCGGCACCTGGTCGAACCGCTGATAGGTCATGCTCCACAGCGAAGTGCACCAGGCGGCATTAAGGGCGTCGATGGTCCCGTATTTGCTCTCGAGACATGCATGGAACCGCTTGCGGCAATGGTCGCACGAACAGGGGCGGAAATAGAAATCAATCTCATTGTCGACCTGCCAGCCGATCACGTTCGGGTGGGCGCCGAATTCCCGCGCCATGCGCGAAACGATTTTTCCGATATACTCCCGATAGACCGGGGTTGTCGGACAATAGTGCCGCCTGCCGCCATGCCCGATGCGCTTGCCGTTGTCCCATTGGTAAAGAACCTCGGGGTGCTTTTCCGTGAGCCATAACGGCGGCGTGGCCGTGGGCGTGCAGAGCACCGAGGCGATGCCGGCTTTGCCCAGTTTGTCAACAGCATCGTGCAGCCACCCGAACTCGAACCGGCCCGGGGACGGTTCCATGGCGCTCCAGGCGAATTCGGCCATGCGCATGACGTTCATGCCTGCTTTTTTCATGAGCGGAAGGTCCTGGTCGATCGTGGCGGCGGGCCAATCCTCGGGATAATAGGCCGCGCCAAAAAAGGGCGGTTTTGCCGGTGCGTTCACGGAAGCTCCTTCATGCGGGTTTGGAGGCATGGTTCCAGCCGCGAGGCGGGACCTCATTTGCAGGTGATTGAAACCAGCTTTGCCACCGGGTATGACATATCAAGCTTCATTTTATCCATGACCGTTTCGATGTCGGTGATGATGGCGGAGTCTTTCTTTTTCGCGTCTACGATCAGAAACGCGTCCCATATTTTGCGCCGCACCTTGAGCGCTTCGGCGCTCCTCTGACCCGAATATTCGATCACCAGCCCATCGGCGATGCCGGTGATTTCCCGGGATGACGAAAGCACGTCTTCCTTGCCGAAATACTGGACCATGCCGCCGTCGGCAAAGCTGAGCTCGACGGTATAATCGGTGACGGTTTCGGTGGGTTTCTGAATAGCAAACGTATCGATCGTTTCCCACAGATAATCGGTGCGCACGTCCTGTTGCATATAGTCGTTGGACGCACCCGACACGGCGACCTTGATCTGGTTCTGCGACAGGGCGGTCCATTGGGTGGACAGCGCGACACGGTAGCCCAGATCGCGCAGGATGATAAGCGACATGGCGGAAAGGTTTTTCAGGCGATAGATGGTTTTTCCGTTTTTTGCCAGAAGCGCGCAGGCGGCTATAGGCGATTTGAGATTTGACGTATCGGGCATCAGCTTCCGCTCAACCTCGCTCCAGCCGAGCGTGTCGTAGGTCAGTGTGTTGGTCTTCCACCAGAAGCTTTTTCCCAGCATGACGCCGGCGCCGGTTTTGTGCGGAATTGCGGATGTTTGCGCGATCGGCTGTGCACTAAGCCCGGTCAGCATGACGATGGTCAATAAGCGGAACATGGTCCTCCTCGCGTTAGTGAAGGCTATCGGCCGAGGGTTTTGAATTGGCGCCGCCCGTTTCGGATGTCGGCTCAAGCAGACGCTTATGCTCAGCATAGCTCCCGCGGAATTTTTCCCTGGTGTCGTACGGCAGAATGCTGATGCCGGCCATGAATGCATTAAAAATAGCATCCGCATCATGGATTTTCCCGCAGGAAAGAAGAAGGTTGGCTTTTTGCCACAGATATGATCGCTCAATCTCCATCTCCCGTTCGTGCCGTGCCGCAGTCGCGCACCCGAAACCACGGCACATTCGCGACAGGCAGGCATGATCGGTCGTGTTGCACGTGGAAATCATGGCATTCGAAACGATCTTGAAACTATCGCAATAGATCAGCGCCAGCGAATCAAGGCCGCAGGCCGATGCCCAGGTAGACAAATAAGAATATGGCTCGTTCTGATACAACGCATTGAGTTCATAGTTTCGGAGCGTGCCGCCGGATGCAATGGAAAAATTGCCGTATTCCCGTCGCATGGCATCGTAGGCCGCGCGTATCGCGGGCCAGCGTTCGGCGCCCCAGTGCCGATTGGCGAAAGGCCGGTTGATGAGCGCGGCAATGATCGCCCGGTTTGCAGGATGGAAATCGGGGAACAGCAGGACGCTGTCTTTGCCCTGTTTATCATATACCTGGTCCGAAAGCGACGGGTTCATGACATAGCGGACATTCGGATCGGGATCGGGATAGATATGCACCGCGCCGAACACATGACCGATCTCATGCACCAGCGCAAGGAATGACGCCTTATAGCCGCGGGAAACGGATGCCCCGCTTCCTTGCTTTATAACAACATACCCTTGACGATATAATGTATATCCCGCATAGGAATAATCAGCCGGCGACCCTTCTTTGGAAAAACAAATAACGATATCGGCGTTGCCGCGCGGTACTTGTCGCATCAGGCAATCGTTATCGAGCATCAGCCCCCCGCATCCGGCGGAATCGACCTGCGCGATAACCATGGTGTCAATCCGGAACCTGATGTTGAACCAGGAATAATAGAGGTCGCTTGCCGTGGAAATCAGGTTGGCGGCATTGTCGCGCCAGTGGATTCCCTGGGCAAATGAGGGATCGGCCGCGACCTTGACGTGGACCACGCGTCCTTTTTCCGGCCTGGGCGCCGGCGCTATCGCACGGTGCATCAAAACAGATGCCGGCCCCGGGGCTCCGGGCATGGTGCAGGAGAGCCACAGGCAGGCGCCTGCGGCGATGAAGAGAATTCGGGATGATTTCCTCGCGCGCGATACCATGGGAGATAATATAGGTTTTAATCGCAGGCGCGGGAAAATCGGATGCCGGCGCGCGTGCGGGATGGGCATGACGTACCATAAGCTGCGCGTATACATTATGATATCGGCCGCCGCAAAATCGATATTAGCATATGAGGGTATCCGGTGTGTGACGGCCCGAAAGGAGTTCCTATGATTCGCCGAGTTTATTCCCTGTGCCTGCCGGCATTCCATCTCCGCCTGCTTCCGTGTATCTGCGCGATTTTCGGATTCCATTGCCTTAAGGACAATCCCGGCCCTGCGCCCACCGCCCCGCAGCCCTCCGGCGTGCTGGAACACAGCTACTCGTTCGCGCGGGCGCAGGATTTCCTGTATTACACGGTGTACGATTCAGCCTATAAATGCGTATGCGTGGATACGGCGGTGGTGTGCTCGTCTATTATCCATAGCACTGCCGATACCGTCGCCTATTTCGTCACCCGCAATCTGCTTGGGCTTGAAAGCGGAGAGAATGCGAACCTTGGGGTCACCGATTCGACTGCCGCGATCCGATGGTATATCGGGTTCGTGCGCGAGGGCTCAGGCAGCGGCCTGACCGGATTGTGGCGCGCCGATCATTGGGAATACCGGGTGATCCGGGGGACGTTGACAAGCGACGAGCGCGCTGCCATTGATTCCTTTCTCGCAACACCTGCGTCCCGGCAGGAGTTCCAGGACTATTTCGGCGACATGGAGGTGGAGTTTTCAAGCACAGCCTGGCGCATCTACCGCGCGCCGGTATGCAATGCCGATGTTTTTATTGACAAGTGGAATGCGCCGTTCAATGGCTACGATGCGACCAACGCCGACAGCGCGCGGTTCGATATCGTCGTCACGAAGCTGTCCTGCGACAGCATCCGGCTTTTCGGCATCAAAAATACCGAAACGGTCGACATCACCTGGAACGCTGCCGGCGATATGTCGTACGGCAGCAGCGACACCACCCATCATGCCTATACCTGGTATGTCATGCCGCAAACCTGTCCGAATTATTCCACGCCGGACTGGTATGAGAACGCGTTTCGCATTCCGAATTTAAAAGCATTGGCCAAGGCCGGCGTGTCGGACCAGCGGCCACGACTGCTTCCCCCCGGCAAACGGCCGTTGTGGATGCGGGCGATATCGGCGGCGGGGTCGGCGTATTGGAGATAGGGAGGTAATGAGGGCGCCTTTAAATTCGAAATACGTCCCCGCCATCGGCGGGAGTTTCGCAATGACATTTTCAGCAATTTTTCAAGGCACCTATTAGTGAAAATTCGTGCAGATTAGTGGCTAAAACGCCTTTTTCTCTGTCTATCGAAATAGCGATGAAAATACCGGATTGGCCACGAATCTTCACGAATTGGCACGAATATGATTTGGTCCTTTCGACCGCGCATTGCATTCCCCCCTACGCGCATGGTATAATTGCATTCCAAATATTCCGTCACCCATGTTCACATAGCAACAAATCATCCCTGGGGAGGAACCCTGAAATTTTTCCGCACTGTTGTGGCCGCGGCACTGTGTCTTTCGGCCGCGTCCGCATTCGCCCAGCAACCCACCGCTAAAATCCGCATGGCCATCATGCCCTTTGCCTTTAACGCCGCAGCGCCGGACTGGTTGACGGACAAGGAGAGCGTAGGTCAGGGTATCACTGACAAATTGAATGTAGCCATAGCGGAACTTGGCAGGTTTGAAGTCGTGGAACGCGTGCGGCTCAACGACGTGATGCAGGAGCAGGCCCTGGCGCAGAGCGGCGTCGTGAGCGACAGCGCGGCGGCGCAGGCCGGCAATGTGACCGGCGCGGAGCTGATCGTCACCGGCGCCATCAATATGTTTTCCGTGGGACCGGAACAATCGGACAATAAAACGATATATCGCTCCCGCATCTCCATGTCGGTGCGCTTTATCGATGCCACCACCACCCTGGTGAAAAAAGCCGCGCAGATCGAGACGGACCAGACCGGTTCTTCGGCCTCGGATGCGCAGTTCAAGACAATGAGCGACGCCAGCAAGCAGATCATCGAGCAGATCAAGTTGCTCTATCCGCTTAAATGTTCTATTGCCAAGATCGACGGCAAGACCGTCTATCTGACCATGGGTTCGGCCATGGGCATCAAGGTGGGCATGCAATTCAAGACCTGGCAGCGGACCACGGTGACTGATAATGCCGGCAAAGTGCTGGGAACGGAACAGAAAGAGACCGGTATCATCAAGGTGACGTACGCGGATTCCAATTTTGCAAAGGCGCGGGTCATCAAGGACCAGGGGATCAGGGCCGCGGACGAGGTGGAAGAGGCGCCGGCGCGCACGCGGGTGGGGATCGGGGGAGGGTTTTCGTATTTCCCCATCAGCATGAAGAAGGCCGCGGCGATGGACAGTATTGCCTATATTCTTGCACCAAGGACGCCCGACACCATAGGGACGCCCGACACCATCGGCTTGAATCCCGCCGATTTCGCGGCGGCATCGGTTGCCATGGGCGGTTTTGTTCACCTCGAACTGTTTGAGATCAACAACACGCCTTTTTCCACCCAGTTCCTTTTTAATTTCCTTCTGTCAAACGGCGACGTACACGGCCTTTTAATGGATTGGAACGGACAATATGATCTGCGCCTGATCCCTGAGCGCCTGTGGATTCCCGTCGGCCTTGGTATTTCATACGGATGGCTCAAGTATGATTATGAGAACGCTCAGGAGCTGCTGGCGCATTTGAAAAACGCCTTGTATGTCAATGATTATGAGCCGACCGCCAACGAACTTTCCGGCACGACCTTCGGCGGTATGGCTTTTGCCGGCCTTCGCTTGCGCATCGTGGACCATGTCGACGTGCTCGCTCAGGCCGGATTCCGGATACATCCGATTATGGATTGGAACATTGAGTATAAAAACGGGACCGACAGCAACGGCAAGGACAAGACCGAAGACGCGAAGGTCCCCGCGGGATACCTTCCCTTCCTTGACGTCATGCCCATGGGCGTGGACGTGCGCGCCGGGGTTTCGTTCACGTTCTAGGCGCGAAGGCAACAGGTATGCCTCCTAAAAAGCAACGATCCCTCATGCTCCGCTGGCTCTCCTATGTCGGCCGGCACAAAGGGTATGTCATCCTGGCCATCGTCTGCCTGCTACTGGCCATGGGCATCGATGTCCTGATGCCGCGCGCCGTGGGATTCATCATCGATCATCTCCTTAAGCCCGATACCATCACCCGCGGCACGGTGGGTCTCTGGGTGCTGCGCAATGTGCCGCTCACGCGCGCGTTCGGGATTATTCTGGGCGTATTAAGCGCGCTGCTCCTGCTGCGCGCCGCGTGCAATTATGCGCGCTCGGTGCTCCTTACCTATGTGGGCGAGCAGGTGCATCTTGACGTTCGCCAGGCGCTCTTCGACCACCTCCACCGCCTGCCCATTTCCTATTTCGACCATAGCCACACGGGCAAGCTCATGGCGCGGTTGACAACCGACACCGATGCTCTGTGGCACCTGCTGTTCAACGGCACCATTGACGTGTTCGGCAACTGCCTGATGATCCTGATCGTGCTCGTCATTCTTCTCACTATGCATCCGGGCCTGTGCGTGTTCTGCCTGGCCGTGGTGCCGGTGCTTTTTTATATCTCGTGGCAGACGCGCAAAAAGGGGGGCGACGCCTGGCGCAAGCAACGCGAGGCGGTGGCCAACATCTATACGAGTTTACAGGAGAAAATAGTCGGCATCCGCCTGATCCGCGCCTTCGGCCGCCGCAGCGACGAGGCCCGGAACTTTGGCGGGGAGCTGCGCGGCCTGTACCAATGCAACATGAATTCCATGCGCATCTATACCCTGCTTGGGGTGCGCAGCGATTTTCTCACCCGGATCACGCTCATGTGCATTCTGTGCCTGGGCGGCATGATCGTCACGCGCGGGTCGCTGACGGTGGGCGAGCTCGTTTCGTTTTACCTGTATGCCGGCATGCTGCTGTCGCCGCTCGGGTCCATCATCGGCGGCATGACCCAGTACGTGACGAACGCGCACATTTCCATGGAGCGGATTTTCGAGCTCATGGACACGCCCGTGGCCGACGAACTCAAGGGCCCCAACCTGCCCGCGCCGCGGCTGACCGGCGCGGTCACCATGCGCGGCGTCAACTTTTCGTATCGGAACAACGAGGCGGTGCTGCGCGACGTTTCGTTTGATGTGCCCGCGGGCCAGACCGTGGCGCTGGTGGGCCCGTCGGGCTCGGGCAAGACCACGATCGTCAACCTGATCTGCCGCTTTTACTATCCGCAGAGCGGCTCTATTCTGGTTGACGGAAAAGACATCGCCGACTTTGAGGTCGAATCCTACCGCAGCCGCATTTCCTATGTGACGCAGGAGCCCATTTTCTTTTCCGGCCCCATCCGCCAGAACCTGGTCTACGCCAAACCCGACGCCACCGAGGACGAAGTCATGGCGGCGTTGAAGAAGACCAATTCGTACCAGTTCATTGCCCGTTTGCCCAACGGGCTGGACACGGAGATAGGCGAGCGCGGCGTGACCCTGTCCGGTGGGCAGAAGCAGCGCCTTTCCATCGCGCGGGCGCTCCTGCGCGATCCGTCAATCGTTATCCTGGACGAGCCCACCTCGGCGCTGGACGCCGAAAGCGAGTCCATCGTGCTGGAGGCCGTGGAAGACATTTTCAAGGACCGCACCTGCTTCATCATCGCCCACCGGCTTTCCACCATCCGCTCGGCGGACGTGATTTTTGTGCTTGATAAAGGGAAAATAGTCCAGCAGGGCAACCACCGCGCGCTCATCGAGCGGCCGGGCATCTATCAGGAGTTTTATGAGAAGCAGATCCTGGGCGGCCCCGCCAAGCCCGCGGTGGACGAAGGCAACGGTAATGGCGGCGGCATGAACGGGTATGGTGCGTAGTGTCCCAGGTGCGCAGAGATACCCTGACGAAGCCTCCCGAATGGCGCAAGCACCTTCGGCCCTTTACCAAGCGCCTGATTTCCAAAAGGGAACGGCGGGCGGGAAAACAATGCGCGCGCGATGATGCTGTTTGCAAATAAGAAAATTCCCCGCAAGCGCCCGGCGGACCGACCGAAGGCCGGGCCATTGGAAAACCGCGGATCGGCCTTTGACATTTCCCGTCCGCCGATATATAATTGTAGTGCTAAAATCGCCGCCTTCCATTAATGCCGTCTCATCAAAGGACTCGCCCATGAAACAGTATCATGCGCTTGCGGGCGTCATCATTTGTCTCTGCGCGTCAATGCCGTTCGCCCAGACCAAAAAACCGCTGGTGGCGATCAACAACCTGGAGGCCCGCGGCATTACCGCCGATGAGGCGGCGACGCTCACGGACGTCATGCGCAGCGAGATGATCAATACGGGAAAATTCCGCGTGATGGAGCGCAGCCAGATGGAATCAATCCTCAAGGAACAGGGGTTCCAGCAGACCGGCGCCTGCAATAATGAACAGTGCATGGTCGAGATGGGGCAGCTGCTGGGCGCCGAAAACATGGTGGCGGGGTCCATCGGCAAGATCGGCAAGGCCTATTCCATCAACGTGCGCATGTTTTCGGTCAAGACCGGAGAGATCATCGGCACGGTTTCGCAGAGCTATGCCGGCGCGATAGAGGGCTTGTTGACAACCGAGATTCCGGCCGTGGCAAAGAAGCTGGCGTCATCGTGGGAAGCGAGCGCGGCGCCGGTGGTTCAACCATCGGCGCGGGATAAAAAGACCGAGGTTGAGCAGGCGGTTGCGCAGCAGCCTGCAACCAAGGAGAAGAAGCCGGAGATGAAGAAAAAGGGCGGCGCGGGCACGGGCATCCTGATCGGCGCCGGCGTTGCGGTGATCGGTGGGACCGCTGCCGCCATCCTGCTCATGCGCAAAGGCGAGACGGGCGGAACCACGCCGCCGGTGCAGGAAAAAACGAGCATTCAGGTGACATGGTGAACGATGAAAATCCGAATATCGAAATTCGAAATCCGAAACAAACAAGCAAAAAAGCAATGATGCAAATAAGCCGAAATCGGGAAGGACTCCGGCGTATGAAGACGAAACGCATGGCGGCAACGGCAATCATTCCGCTGTTGGGCGCGCTGCTCTGGCTGACCTGCACGCGGCATGACACGGTTACGGCGATCGACGATTACGGCACCGCGGCCCTTGCGCCGCGCGTGCTGTATAAAAACGCGGCAACCGCCAACCAGCTGCCGCCGGGGCTGGATTCCACCGTCGCGCACATTGCCGTTGGAACGTGGGAGACGACCGTCTCCAGACCTTTTCCCGACCGCATCATGACCATTGACAGCGTGCCCGTGGGTTCGGGTCATGTGATGCTGCTCTGTCTGGACGCGTTCCACGACACGGTCTACCGGGGCGAAAGCGATGTTGTTCTTGTCAAGAATATCGTCGCACAGCCGCCGGTGACCCTGGCCCCGGCCGCGCCGGGCGGCCTGGTGCTTCTTATCCTGAGCCCGCGGCCGGATTACCGCGTGAATGCCGATAATATCACGATCAACGGCTACGTGGAGGCGCCCGCCGGAATCATGCTGCTTTCGTGCAACGGCGCGGCCCTTTCGTATAATGCGACCTCTTTTTCCGCCACCGTGCCGCTGGTTGACGGCAGCAATCTGTTCACGTTCCTGGTCCTGGACAACGCCGGCAATACGCAGACCCGGCGCATCACCATCGTCCGCGACGCCGCCGCGGTGGACCGCGACCCGCCGCAGATCGTAGTGAACCAGCCGGTGTTCGTGAATGACACCGCGGTCGTGGGCGTGGCCAATTGCCAGCTCTCCGGCACGATCATCGACGCCAGTGCCGTTATATTCTTTTCCGTAAACGAAGTACAGTTGATCCCCGGTTCCGGGAACAGCTGGTCCCGCTCCGTATCACTGACGCAGGGCGTCAATCAGATACGCCTGCGTGCGCGGGACGACAAGAACAACGAGCAACGCGATACGCTGTTTCTGGTATATAATCCGGCGCAGCAGGACACGGTGGGGCCGGCGCTGGCCGTGACCTCGCCCCAGCAGGGCGCCACGGTGCAGCAATCTCAGCTGACCGTGGTGGGCAATGCCGCCGACCCGTCGGGAATCAAAGAGGTGCGCGTGTCGGTCAACGCCGGGGCGCCGGTCATCCTGAACCCTTCGACCGGCGGCGACTTCAGCACCACCATTGCCATCGACACGGTCAACGCCGCCAATACCATCCACGTGCGGGCAATTGACACACGCGATAATTTCACCGAAGTGACGCGCTCCATCACCTATAACAGCTCGGTGGTCGACAGCATCGGGCCCAACGTGCAGATCACGCAGCCGGCAAACGGCTACGTTTCGGCAAACGCGTTCGTCACCATCGCGGGCACGGCCATCGACCAGGGCGTTGGCGTGCGGCAGGTGACCGTGACCGTCAACGGCACGCCGGTGACGGCGACCTATACGAACCCCAACTGGAGCGTGGCTGTCACGCTGCCGCAGGGCGCCGATACCATCACGGCAACGGCCGAAGACCTATCGAACAACCGCAGCAGCACAACCGCCATCTATGTGACCTATAACCCGCAGGTGCAGGACACCACCGGGCCGGTGATCACGATTGTCAACGGTCCGCGCGATAAGCAGACCGTTTCCGCGTCGCATGTCGTATGGAGCGGCACCATCGAAGACCAGAGCTCCATCAGCAGCTTTACGGTAAACGGCGCTGCCGTGCAGCCTTCAAGCGGCATATGGCAGAATTATACCGACTGGAGCGTGGGGCTTGATTTGGCGGCAGGGCAGAACCAGATCGTGTTCACCGCCCGGGACAACAGCGCGGCCAAGAACGCCACCGAGCAGCAAATGACCGTTGTGTATCTGCCCTCTGCGACTAATAATCCGCCCAACACGCCATCAAATCCTTTCCCGGTTGACGGGGCAATCAGCCAGAACACGGCCGTCCAGTTGCGCTGGAACGGCGGCGATCCGGACAGCGGAAGCCAGGTGATTTACACGCTGTCGTGGGACACGCTGCAAAGTCCCCTGATGCACAGGGTAACGGACCTTGCGGCAACGATGGTGACTCTTGACAAACTCAACAACGGCACGAAATACTTCTGGAAAATCTCGGCTTCCGACGGACAGGTTTCGGTGGACGGGCCCGTCTGGGCGTTCACCACCGGAGGGCTTGCCATCCGGCCTTTCCGGATGCAAAGCGTCGGCAATGTTACCGATACGTCGCTGTCCATCAAAGGCCAGATCGCGGACAATCCCAACGTGGACCATTACGAGGTGCGCAGGTCGCTTATACCGGGAGTCAAGGAAACCGATTCGCTGGCCGCCGGCGTCCTTCCCGGCGTGGGGTTGACCGAGTTCCCCATCCGTGGCCTGTCGCAGAACACGGTCTATTACTTCCGCGTCTATACTATCGGTAAATCGGGTTGCCGCGTGGCGAGTGATGAATTTTCCGCGACGACGGCCTGTGCCATGCCGCCTGCCGTGGCGGCGAAGATCGACAGCGTGGAAGCGACGCGGATCATGATCAGCTGGCTGCCGGTGCAGACGCCGCATTTTTCCCGATACCTGATCGTCTACGATACCGCGCCGGCGATGGGGAATCCTGTGGTGTTCGACAGCATCGCTGTACGAAACAGCCGCGCCGACACCATTACCGGCCTGGCCGGAGGCACGGTCTATTACATCCAGGTGCGCGTCTATAATGGGCCCGCCATATTCAGCGCCGGCCCCGCGGTCTCGGCGCGAACGAAGATCTCCAACCATGCGCCCAATGCGCCGTCAAACCCGGCGCCGTCCGACGGAGCGACCATCCAGGACACGGTGATCACGATGCTGTGGAGCGGCGGCGACCCGGACGCCGGCGACATAGTGCGGTATACCGTGTATCTCGGACAGACGCCGGCGACGATGATCGCCATCGATTCGAATTTCATGCAGACCAGCTACGGACTCACCGGCCTTGCCTGGGGAACGAACTACCTCTGGCGCATTGACGCACGAGACACCAAGGGCGCCGTGACCCCAGGGCCGCTGTGGCGGTTTACAACGCGAACCGGCAACCGGCCGCCGAGCGCGCCGTTCAATCCCGTTCCCGCCATGGGCGCCGCGGGCGTGGACACCGGCGGCTTCTCCGTTTCCTGGAGCGGCGGTTTTGATCCGGACGCCGGGGACACCGTCTCGTTCGACATCTATCGCGGCACGGACTCCACGAGTATGGCACGTATCATTGCCGGATGGCGGTCGTGGAGCTATCCCTTCTGCTGCCTGAATTTCGGCACCACGTATTACTGGCGCGTTATCGCGTATGACAATAAAGGGGCGCAGGCAAACGGGCCGGTATGGAAGTTTACCACCAGAATCGAGCCGGGGAATTGGCAGATTGTGCCGGGTTCGGCTTCGCTGAATTATGGGCTCGGGCTAGGGGAATTTTCATTCGGTTTTTGCATGGACACCAGTGGCGCGCCGGTGCTTGCGTATCCCGACGGCAGCAACAGCGCCACTGTCGTCGTGAAACGCTATAGCGCGTCCGGCCAGACATGGGACAGAATCGGCCCCTATCTTCCCGCCGGATCATACGGCGTCAATCTGTCAATCGATCCGGCATCGTCGGCCGCGTATGTTGCGCATGCGACCGGCGCGTCGGGAATGCCCTTGACGGTTGAGTATTTAAGCGGGGGACAATGGATCTTCGCGTCCGCGGGCATGCCTTCGCAGCAATTGCCTCTTGGCGGCTATCAGTACGAGATTCCTCTGTCGGTTTCGAATGATCAGCCCGTTATCTGCGCAGGGTTGCCGGGGCCATTTCAGCTGTACAGCTACAGCGGTTCGTCCTGGAAGGGCATGATGACCGGTTTGGCCGGAGAACCGGTTGACCGGTGCGGGTCTGTGGCTATTTCCACAAAGCAAGGCGCCTCGGCTTTTATCGCGTATACCACATCAACCGGCGTTGCGAAGGTCGTCTGGAACAATAGCGGCTATGCCTATGACGCGACCGGCCCGTCGGGATTTCCGGACGCCGACAGCACCGCCTCTCCGTATTTCTGCTTTGCGCGAGTCGGTGACAGCATCAATATCGCCTACCGCATGGACGCGGGCAACGGGTATCGCGCCACGGTGCGCACGTATGCCGGCGGGCAGTCGTGGTTCGCCAAGGGCGCGGTCGGCGTGTCCGACGGCGCGGCGCGGGACCTGGCGCTTGCGGCCGGGAATATTGACAATGTGCTCTATTGCGCATATGTGGACCAGCAGACGGGGCTGATCGTGTTGAAACGGTTCACGGGAAATTCCTGGATCGAAACCGGCAAAACCGCCCAGCTTTCGAATACACCCTCGGCCTATCATCTGAAACTCGCGGTGGCGCAGACCCGTTCCCGCGAAGCGCGGGTGTATCTGGCGTATATCGCCAATGGCAGCCCCATGACGCTGTATGTTTACATGATGGATGATATGTATTGATCGAAATTGGTGAAAGACGCAGTAGTGCCAAAATCGTCAAGCGAATCCGAATATGCGTTCTCCTCGGCGCTTTCCCGAAATGGCAAGCGCTGCCAATCACATTGTTTTTTCAGGCCTGATAATTGTATCTTTAATGCAGAAAGCCGTAGCCAATTATGAAGTTGAATTTAACTGTCGATTTAAATGCGAATCGGATTGCCGCATTGGCCGACCAGCTGCCGCAGCAGGAGTTCAGCCGTGTCAAACGGCTGATTGATGAACAAGCGCGCTCGCGCTTTCAAAACGCCATGCTTTCGGCCCGCCGCGAATTCCGCAGGCGCAAATTAACCCGCAAAGATGCACTACACGCCCTCTCGTTGGCCCGTGGAAAATCAAAATAGCAAAGAATTAATCGTCGTCATCGACACGAACGTGCTCATAAGCTTTCTATGGGGAAGCAAGACCGTCACGGTTCTGATGGATGCATTGTTTGCCGGTCGCTTCAAAGCCGCGGTCTCCGATGATATGCTCCATGAATTACTCACAACCATCAAGCGCGGGAAGTTTGCCGGGCGTTTTAATCCTGCTAGTATAGGAAAAGTCGCCGCGGCGTATAAGGATAGTTCTCTGGTTGCATATCCGCGGCAAAAAATCGCGGTCAGTGTTGACATAAAAGACAATATTTTTCTCGAATGCGCCGTCGAAGCCAATGCGGATTACCTCATCACCGGCGATGATGACCTGCTCAGGATCTGCAGCTATAAAGGAATCCATATTGTCAAGCCTGCGGTATTTCTGAGGATGACGGGAATATAAACCGATCGAAAGACGACAGGCAATCCGGGCCTCGATCATCTCCCGCCTTCGCCACCATCTCCGCGATCCCATCCCGCGCCCACAGCGCCGCGGCCATCGCTGCCGCTTTTATGTTCTCCCATGCGCCGGGCCTTTCCGTCAATTCCGGCGGAATGGGCTTGAGATTGCATCACCTATTTTCTTGAAATGGGGTATTTCCTTGGTTCGGGCTATTATGGTTCCCCATGCGGCGGGATGAATCCACGCCTCTGGGCAGCGCAAATCCCGATGCCTTCTCCGCCATAGCTTTTTAGCGGAGGCGAGAATCGGGATTGGGAAATCTGATTATGAACCGGTTTCAACCGGTTTGTCCATGCCCAGAGATGGGTTTCAACCCATCGTAAAGAACGCAGCAAAATACCTGAATCAAGGAAATGCCCCATTTCTTGAACCCATGCTTCCGTCCATGAAAAACCATCCCGAAATCCCTCTGCCCATCCTCCATCACCGCGACGCCATCATCGCGGCAATCGCCGGTTCCACGGCGAGGGCGGCCATTGTTTCCGCCCCGCCGGGCAGCGGCAAATCCACCTGCGTTCCGGCGTTTTTTCTGGATGTTCCCGACATCACCGGCGAAATCGTGGTGCTGCAGCCGCGGCGTATTGCCGCCCGTCAATTGGCGGCCTGGGTGGCGCGGGCGCGCAACGATCGCGCGGGCGGCACGGTGGGGTATCGCGTGCGTTTCGATTCCCGCACCGGGCCGCGCACCCGGCTGGTCTTTGAAACCTATGGCGTGTTCGTGCGGCAAATGCTTGCAAACCCGCGCGCCCGCGGAATCGGCCTGGTGGTGCTTGACGAATTCCACGAGCGCACGCTTGACGCGGACCTGTCGCTTGCGTGGTTGCGGCGCCTGCAGGAAGAGTCCCCGGCAGCGCCGCCGGTGATCGTCATGTCCGCGACACTTGACGAAAAAGAGTTGAGCGCTTTTCTGCCTTCCGCGCCGCTGGTCCATGCGCCGGGCCGCGTGCATCCCGTGGCCGTCGAATATCAGGCGCCCCGGCCGCGCGAAAGCATCGAAGATCAGGCCGTGCGTGCGCTTGGCGGATTGTTGACGGGCGGGTTCGAGGATTCGGCGCTCATTTTCATGCCCGGCGCGGCCGAAATACGGCGCACGGCCGATCTGGCCGCCGGTCCCTGCCGTGCGCGCGGGTTCCGCGTCTTTGAACTCCACGGCCGGCTTTCGCTTGACGAGCAGACCGCGGCGCTTGACGCTGCGCGCAGCGGGCGATGCGTGATCGTGGCCACCAATGTGGCGGAAACCTCGCTCACGATCCCGGGCGTTACCGCGGTGATTGATTCGGGCTACGAGCGCCGCGCCGCCTATGATCCGGACCGGGACCGCAACACGCTGTTCCGCGCGTTCATCAGCGCGGGAAGCGCAACGCAGCGCGCGGGCCGCGCGGGCCGCATCGCGCCAGGCCGCTGCATCCGGCTCTGGAATTCGGAGGCGGGGCGCAGCATGGCCGAAAGCGTTCCGCCCGAAATCACGCGGCTTGAGCTGTCGGCCGTGGCGCTTTCCGCGATCGGATTGTGCGCGCGCGCCGGTATTGCGCCGCGCGGTTCGCACGCGCTTGCATGGCCCACCGCGCCCGACCCGCAGCGCTGGCGGCAGGCCATGGCGCTGCTTGCCGACATCGGGGCGGTCGCGCGCTCCGGCGCCGGCGCGTTGACCTCCGCGGGCGACCGGCTGCTTGAAATTCCGGCCGCGCCCCTGCCGGCGCGCATCATGATTGACTCACAGGAATGCGGCCTGACGCTGCTTTCGGCCGCCATGATCGCCCTGTGGGAGGCCGATGACCGGCGGCTGACCGGGACGGAGGACGTTTTTGACGCGGCATTCGATCTGGTCGCCGGCAACAAACGGCGCATTGATCCCGCGATCGTGCGGGCCGCGGACGCGTTGTGTGAGGGCCCGGCGCGCGCGAAGATTGACAAAGAGCGATCGGCGGTCCGCACGGCGCTTGATGCCAGGGACGATGCGGCGATCGGGCGGCTGCATGCCGCCGCGGCGCGCTGCTGGCTTCCGACCATGCGGCGGCGTATTGGCGTTTGCGGCGAAGAGGGCGCCGCCTATACCTTCGGCGACGGAACAATCGCCGTTATGCCCTCCGATGTGCGGCAAAGGCCGGAGGCGCTGATCGCCTTGAATGTGCTGCATTCCGCCGGCGCCGGCAAAAGCCGCGTCAACCGGATCACGCAGTATTTCCCCCTGCGTGTCGAATGGATCGATGCTGCGTTTACAGACGAGATCCGGAACGAAAACGAATGCCGGTGGGATGATAAAAAGCAGGCGGTGATCGGCGAACGGCGCCGCTTGCTTGGCGGACTGGTACTATCGCGGACCGTCATGCCCGGCGCGCAAGCGGACGCCGATGCCGCCGCCGGAATTCTTGCCGGTAAATTGCTTGACGGCGAAATCGAGCTTCGGGACGACGAGGTGCGGCAATTCGTCTATCGCTGCCGCTGCGTGGCCGCGGCAGCGCCTTCGCACGGCTTCCCCTTGTTTTCCGCCGACGATTGGCGCCTTGTATTCCATGACTTTGCGCACGGCAAATCGTCGCGCAAAGAACTGGAAGGCGCGTCGCTGCTTGCGGCCGTAAAGGAGTACGCGGGAGCGCATCGTCTGCCGCTGCTGGAGCGTCTGGCGCCGGCAAAGTTCAAACTGCCGTCCGGAAAGGCGGCCAAGGTGCTGTATGCCGAACATGGCCCGCCGGAGGTGTCGGCGCGCATCACCGATTTTATCGGCTTTTCCGGCAGGTTTACCGTGTGCGATGGACGGGTGGCGGGGAATTTCAATATTCTGGCGCCCAATTACCGCACCGTCCAGAAGACCGCGGACCTGGCCGGTTTCTGGCGGAACACCTATCCGGGCCTGAAAAACGGATTGCAGCGAAAATATCCGCGCCACCCGTGGCCGTAGTGCATTATTGTAACGGCGAGTCGGCGACTCGCCGCGATTGAAGCGCATGCTGCGGCCTGCCCGAGGAATATGGGTCAGCCCAATGGGGATGAACACCATGAACAACCAAAAGACGATCGCGGCAATCCTCTGCATGGCGGCCGCAACGTCTTTCGCGGCAACGCACCAGGACCGGCCCGCCGATACGCTGTACCAATGGATCCACGGCGGCGCGGGTTTCGCCTTTCTGCTGATTGACGTCCGTGATTCCGTGGAGCTCGATACCACGGCGGTCATCGGCACCGACACCTGCCGGCCATATAACCTGTCATCGCGGCAGGACTCGCTGCGGAACCGCATGGCCGGCCTGCCGCACGACGCGTACTACGTGCTGTATTGTCGTACCGGCGTCCGGTCCAATGCCGCTGCGAACATGCTCGATTCCAACGGATTTACGCATGTCTTTGATATCACCGGAGGATTCAACGGTTGGCGCGCTTCCGGGAAAGCCACGCTGCCGCGCGCCAAGGTCAAGCCTCGCTCCCTGCTGCCCGAACCATCGATGCCCGCGCCGTCAACCGGCCTGGTTGCGTTGCCGGTCCGGAAAATCAGCGGGGTTGCCGGATCGAGGGCCCGCATCGTGGCGCTGCCCGCCCGCGCATCGCGCACAGCGAGCCATCGCGGATATGCGGTTTCGGGAGACATCTCCGGCGCAGGCCATGCCGCGGGAATGCGGATTGCGGTTGATCCATAGCCGGGGGCGTTTTGGGCGGCCTTTCTAAGCCGGTATACAAAAAGGTATATTTAAGCCGCAATGAATGCGCAATCGCCTACCATGCTTCCGCTGCCGGTGATCGCAAAAGACCGGCCGGTCTCTCCGCTTACTCCGCCGTGACGAAAGCCATCCCGTTTTTCCATCCCGGACCCGGAAAATTTCAGGACCGATATAGAAGGAGTTGCAGGAATGACATTTGAGCAGGAGACGGCACGGCGCAGGACCTTTGCCATTGTTTCGCACCCGGACGCCGGAAAAACCACGCTCACCGAAAAGCTGCTTCTGTATGGCGGCGCGGTGCAACTGGCCGGGTCCGTGACCGCGCGCAAAAAAGAGCGGGCGACCGTTTCGGACTGGCTGGAGATCGAGCGGAAAAGGGGCATTTCCGTCAGCACGACCGTGTTGAATTTCGATTACCATGGCTATCGCATCAATCTGCTTGATACGCCCGGGCATAAGGATTTTTCCGAAGACACCTATCGCGTGCTGAGCGCCGTGGATTCGGTGGTCATGGTGATTGACGGAGGAAAAGGGATTGAAAAGCAGACGAAGAAATTATTCGACGTCTGCCGCCGCCGGAAAATCCCTGTTTTCACTTTCGTCAATAAAATGGACCGCCCCGCCCTGCCGACGCTTTCGATCTTCGATGAGATCGAAAGCGCCCTGCATATCAAAGCCTATCCGCTCAACTGGCCGCTGGGCAGCGGCGCGGATTTTAAAGGGGTCTGGGACCGCAGGACGGGCCTGGCGCACCTGTTTGAACGGACCATCAACGGAGCATATCGTGCGCCCGTGGTCACCCATGGGTTTCATGGTCCCGCCATGAAAGAACTTCTCGGCGAACAGGCGCACCAGGCCCTGTGCGAGGAGATCGAACTGGTCGGGCACGCGCTGCCGGAGTTCGATTTGCAAAGCGTCATGCGCGGCGACACCACGCCGGTGTTCTTCGGCAGCGCGGCGAATAATTTTGGCGTGGAACTTCTGCTGGACGGCTTTCTGGAGTTTTCGCCGCCGCCTCTTTCCCGTACCAGCGGCGCCACCGAGATCGGGCCGGACCATCCCGGTTTCTCCGGTTTCATTTTCAAGATCCAGGCCAATCTCGACCCGCGCCACCGGGACCGCATGGCGTTTATCAGGATCGTTTCGGGCAAGTTTACGCGTGACATGTGGGCGACCCATGTTCAATCGGGAAAGAAAGTGCGGCTTTCCAATTCAAATTCGGTTTTCGGCAGGGACCGGGAATCCATTGATGAAGCCTTTCCGGGCGACATTATCGGCATTGTGGGTGGCGTCTATCTGAAGATCGGAGACACGCTCAGCGAGGATCCGGACATAGTGTACAATGAAATCCCGCGCTTTCCGCCGGAATGTTTCGCCTACCTTCATAATCCCACGCCGTCAAATTACAAGCGCTTTCAGAACGGCCTGGACCAGCTTATCCAGGAGGGGCTGGTCCACCGGTTTACGATCGCGGGCGCCGCGCAGAATACGCCGCTGCTTGCCGCGGTGGGTCCCCTGCAGTTCGATCTGGTCCATTATCGTCTGGAATCGGAATACGGGGCCCTGGCGCGGCTGGAAGCCGCGCCGTGGAAGTTTGTTCGCTGGATTGAAAATCCCGCCGGCGCGGACAATGGATTTCAAATGCCCAGCGGCGCCGAACGCGCCGTGGACCTTCACGGAGCGCCGGTGCTGTTGTTTCCCGCAGAGTGGCACATCGATTATTTCATGGAGAAAAACAAGGGCGTTGTTCTGAGCGCTTATCCGCGGTCCGGGCCGTTGCCGTTGTAGAGAC
>Ga0315279_10001132_pt1 | contig 45518 bp, 43 predicted proteins | sample YL17G06_20_MG_FD_203694 | JGI IMG/M metagenome (GOLD analysis project Ga0315279, IMG submission 203694) | Sediment microbial communities from Yellowstone Lake, YNP, Wyoming, USA - YL17G06_20 | ecosystem: Environmental > Aquatic > Freshwater > Lake > Sediment | place: USA: Wyoming | collected...
GAGGATGGATCACGTCCGTAGCGGACAACAACTTCTGGCTCTCCTCGGGGGCGATGTGGGACACCTCTCTGGGGGGATGGGTACAGAAGTCCCCGGACAACCTTGCCGTGATGGCCGGGTCGGGTCCTGCGGGCTACCGGGTGATGACGAGGAGCGGGTGTGCGGTGGGCACGGTCTGTCCTCCTACGACGAGGCTGAGGATCGATTACAGTGGTTATGTGGGGCTTGGAATTGTCCCTGCCTATCCGCTGCATCTGGCAGGGGGGGCATACTCGGATGGGGCCCACTGGATTGATAGTTCAAGCAGGGAGTACAAGGACAGCATCAGGGATCTTACGAGGGAGGAGGCACTGAGGGCTTTCAATGGACTGAACCCGGTGGCCTTTACCTATAAGACAGGGGGAGGAGAGCAGCATATCGGGTTTATTGCGGAGGATGTGCCGGAGTTGGTAGCGACGAAGGACCGGAAAGGGTTGAGTGCGATGGACATCGTGGCGGTCTTAACGAAGGTAGTTCAGGAGCAGCAGAGGGTTATGGAGAAACAGGAATCGATTGTCCGAGAGCAACAGGGATCGCTCAAGGAGATGAAGACACGCAATGAGCTGCTGGAGCAAAGGCTTCTGGCGCTGGAGGGCAAAACGATGGCAGGGAAATAGTGGATCATCGATACTCCCCTTATCAAACATTGATTCGGCATTGGCTCTCAGAAGAAATTAAAAAGGAATTGAATCTCTTAAAGTAAAAGCCTGGGGTTGTAAACCATAAACTTTGCAGGGGTCAATAATTGGGTTTTGCTTTTTGATATTTCATACCAGTTCTTATTTTGTTCAAAAGTAAACGGGCTATTTTCTTTTTCGTTTATTGATCTCTATTGGACAACTTATGCCAGTGACGGGTTGGATTCCTAAGATGTTTTCCACATCATTAATCCCCTAATCTTCCTACCTCCCCCTTCAATCGGTTTTGTCGTGAAGTGCTCATAAAAATAGGCAACCATCAGAAAAATAGGCAATTCACCTTTCGATTTATCATATCTCCAAATCACCACGAATTGAAAGAACCTTGTAATTCCGGTTCGTTGTAAAATTCAGCAGAATTTCGGAATTTGGCAGGGAACTTGCTATAGCATTTACCAGACCTTTTTCATTTGATATAATCGGCTATGCTCAGCACTTGGAGGACTACAGCGAAAAAACAACGTGTAGGTAATCCGTTGCTTTCCTGCTGTACTCAACAACCCACCGCTTTGTCAGTGTGTGCATGATTTGAATTGGTAATCATCGGTGCTCCTTATCTCGACTCACTGTCGGGTTGTGGTGCAAACAGATGAAAAAAGAACTCCCATATCTTGTGGTCGATGATTCTTGACAGACTATTTCTTTCTTTGTATATTCAACCCATCCCAAAGCAAATTCTTATTTCTTACCACTCGAAGGCAGGCTTTTTAATTTGAATTAAATCGGGTCATGTTTTCATCATGGACGGTTTTATGATTCAATTCTTGTTGCAGAGTAATGTGACAACTGCAATTAAGGAGAGAGTGAAATAGATAAGGGGGTTACGGCCATGTTTAAAAAAGCTTTCATCATTTCGATTGTTTTATTTTCTCTCATGACCTTTTCTACACATGCCTTGTCCACCAGTATCACCGTTACCTCTCCAAACGGTGGGGAAACTTGGAATTCAGGCACGACACAGACGATACGGTGGATTTATGCAGGGAGCCTTGGATCGAAGGTCAAAATAGAACTGCTTAAAGGAGGAGTTGCAAATCGCACTATTACCTCGAGCGCCTCCATTGGTAAAAGTGGGAGTAGCTCCCACAATTGGAAGATACCTTCGAATCAGGCCTCAGGGAATGACTATGAAGTCAGAATCACGAGCACTTCTAACACCTCATATACCGACACCAGTGACAACAACTTCTCGATCAGTACGCCCTCGGCAGACAATACGGTTGTTGGAACTTGGGAGATTGATGGAACAATGAGGGTGACAGTTAGCATTCCGGGTTATGGATCAGAAACGGAAATAGTCAATTTTTATGATAAATTTATTTTTTCTCCCGATGGACATTTCGAAATGATAGATGTGGATGGTACATGGAAGCAGACTAAGAAGAACTTTACTGCCATTTTGGAACCTCCGAGCGTGGAAGACTTTTTTGAAGATTACTTTGGAGATTATGGATTGGATGTATCTGTGGATGTGACCAAAGTTACACTAACAGGGTCATTGCAGAAAAATGACTCGATAAAGGGAAAATTAGCCATTAATATGGACATTTACATATACGGGGCTGACTTAGAAGGAAATGTGAAGGTTTCTGGTTCCTTTACCGGAATACGAACGGGAGAAGTATTATCGCTCGAGGAAGGTGATTCTTCCTCACCATCTCATTCTCTTGTAGAGATCGTTGGGAGAAAACTCCACAAAGCAATTCAGGCTTATGGCACAATGCCGTTACGGTAATTTTGAAAGTAAAAGGGTAGGCGAGTTTAAACAAAAAAAGGGATATCTTTGCAGAGTCTATATCCCTAAATTGTTAAAGTCTTACCTGAAGTTTTGCTCGGCTACAAATGATAAGCGATATCCAGTGTAAGCAAATAGCTACAACCCAGGGAGGAGACAATGATTAAACAAAGGAGAGGGCAACTATGTTTGTTGTGTTTCTTTATAATTTTCTGCCATCTAATGGTTTTTGTACCTCCATTTTCTGCTGAAGAATTACGTGGTAACTTATTCAAAATGAGAAATTATGAAGCAATATTTGAAGATTTGAATAAGGATAACCTTGATGAAGTAAATTTTGAAAATGTGGCTGAAGAAGATTTTGATGATGAATCTGATTTCATAAACTCAACGGTCATTGATATATCGGGAATATGGAAAGGTCAATGCCGATCGGGTGGAATTAAGGCAGACGGGACTTTCCGTTTATCTCAAAGTGGAAATAATGTTACAGGAACCTGGGAGAGTCGAGGCGCTTATCCAACCTATTGTGGCGTCTGGACTGGTTGGATAACCGGATCCGTCAGCGGAAGCATTTTTTCATTTGATGGAACTTCTCCTATGAAAGATCTTGATAGCTGCGAGGTGATTTGTATTGATCCCATTGAAGCAACCTTTACGATCAATGGCAATAGAATGACTGGTGATGGTACAGAAATAGATTGTGAAGATGAAGAAGTTATGAATTTTACATGTTCTTTAGAAAGGGAAGAACCACTAAATATAGAATATAGCCTCACTGTCGTAAAGTCTGGAACGGGGAGTGGTACGGTCACCAGCAGTCCAGCAGGGATCGATTGCGGAAGCAACTGTACTGAGGATGTTAAGGCAGACACAAAGATAACACTGAAAGCTAAGGCAGACACAAATTCGACCTTTACAGGTTGGTCAGGTGGTGGATGTTCAGGCACAGGGACATGTGCGGTAATCATGAATGCCGACATAGCAGTGACAGCAGCCTTTTCCGCAAAGACCCCTGACATCTCAATTTCTCCGAGTTCCCTTGACTTTGGGAGTGTAAATGCTGGGAAAAAAGTAACGAAGACATTAAAGATTATGAACAATGGTTCAGGAAATCTGGTAACAACACTTTCAGGGTTAGAGGGGACAGATTTTAGTATTCAGGGGAGTAGTAGTGTTACCATAAAGCCTAAAAAGAGCTACAGCTTGAAGGTCCTATGTAGGCCGACATCGGGAGGCTTAAAGACAGCCACCTTGAAGATAGATTCGAATGATCCCGATACACCGACACTCGAGATATCATTGACAGCAACCCTTCCGGCAACGACCCCTGATATTTCAGTTGTTCAAACGTCCATTGAATTTGGAGGTATCAAGGTCGGGAAAAAGGCAACGAAGACATTAAAGATTGCGAACAATGGTACAGGAGATCTTATCATAACACTTTCAGGGTTAGAGGGGACAGATTTTAGCATTCAGGGGAGTAGTAGTGTCACCATAAAAGCCAAGAAGAGTTATACTCTGAAGGTTCTATTTACTCCGACATCGGCAGGATTAGAAACAGCAACCTTGAAAATAACTTCCAACGATCCCGATACACCAACGATTGACATTTCATTAGGTGGAACAGGGCAGTAGCTTTGTCGGCGTGTAAGGGAACTGGTGACCCCTCTAAGATAATTGAGGTCTTGATTTTTGATATTTTACAGCAGTTCTTATTTTATTCAAAGGTAACCGAACTGTTCCCTTTTGCGTTTGTTGAGGTCCCTTGCACAGCTTATGCCAGTGATGGAGGGGATTCCTAAGAAGCTTTTCACATCTTTGATCCCTTAATCTCCTTATCTCCCTATTTCCCTATTTCCCTATTTCCTGATCTCCCCCTTCAAACGACTTTTATTGCGAGTTGCACATAAAAACAGGCAACTGTTAGGAATATAGGCAATTTGACCCCCGATTTTCCATATCTCCAAATCACCAAAAATTGGAATAGTCCTTTAATTCTAAAATGTTAGAAATTTCTTGAAATCTTTGGAATTTGGCAGAGAATTTGCTTAATATTTTGTTGGTTTTTTGGTATATTAGGGCTGCCTGGAAAAAGGGGCCAGATTTTGTGGGCTTGGGATTAAGAGAAAGCCTATCCTTGAAAAAGAGTGCCAAGCATGCTCTGCACGGGCGTCCCACTTTTCAGTTTGCCATACTGCCTTCGCGATGTTGGGAGAGGAAATCCCTCCGGTGGATCTGAAAGCGAATTAAAACCTGAATGAACAGGATAATTCTCTGCGGTATTTTCGGAGCCGCAAACCCGGGAAATAAATGTTCCAGTAGTTCCTGAATTCTCAATACCCAACAGACGCGATTTTTCAGACCTGTCTGGGGAAATGAAATTTTCAGCGAGTAAATTTGGGAAAGGGTTTTTTTCTTGACATACAATTTCCTCGTGGTATATTTCCCTTACCCAAAAGCGAGTTCTTATCATTCATCCATTATCATTCATCCGAGAGAGAAAACTGAGGGGAGCCGTGCCAGGCGGAAGGAGGATAGCAAACTGACCTGGACAGAGGTCATGACTAGGGTCTCCCATTTGGGTAGGGTCGGTTTGTTCGAAAATGACTGAAGCTTTACAGGATGTGACACAGTAGTTGCGTAAAAAGATGTCAAAATCGCGAGGCTTCCTTCATCCACAAGAATAGTCGGTAATAACCCTCATCTTGAGGAGGAAAGCATGTCAACGCTTAAGGATTTGGAAAAGAGGATTCAGGTTTTGGAAGATTTGGATGCAATCAAAAAGCTAAAGGCGAAATACGGACAGCTTTGCGATGCTAGATACAACCTCCAGACGATGGAGATGAAGAGTGAAGCTGAGGTAGAGGCTATCGCCCGCGGAATAACCAATCTTTTCACCGAGGATGCTGTCTGGGATGGTGGTGAGAAGCTTGGCGTTGCTCAAGGCCGGGATAAAATACACCAGCGCTTTAAAGAGTCAGCCTTTAAGTTTACTGTCCATTACTTTGTTATGCCTGATATTACAATTGAGGGGAATAAGGCCCGGGCCCGCTGGTATCTAATGCAGGCAGCCACCCTCAAGGACAACACAGCGGTCTGGATGTCTGGGGCTGAGGATGACGAGTACATAAAAGTTAATGGTCAATGGCTACAGAGCTATATGAAGGTCACCATTTTCTTCCTCACCACTTATGACCAGGGGTGGGCGAAAAGGAGACTGGATAGATAGAAGCTCAACCAGCATTTGGTAAATAGCTCAAGCTGCGGAGGCAACTGAAGTGGGAAGTTACGAGATTTGCTAGATGAGCGCCAGCGATTTAGCTCGGGCGATTGCCGTCAAGAAACTCTCACCGATAGAGGTAGTTAGGGCAATATTAGAGCGGATAGAGACTATTAGCCCTAAGATTAATGCTTATGTCACGTTGACCCGCCCTTGGCTTGGGCCACTCGATAGGCATGTAAAAGGATATCCTCCCGATAGATCTTGTCATAGACCAGGTAGAAGCCGTAGTCCGGTTCCCCCTTCGCCTTCAGGGAGAGCTTCCTCCGGAGAGTCCGAATCTTTTCCAGTGTCTGCAGGCTCATCACTAATCACCCCTCCTCATCTCCTTCCGAAGCATGTCAGAAGTAAGGGGCCTTGCCTCCACCTGTTTCCGAGACTTCCCAGGTACTATTCCCCTCTCCGACTCCCGCCCAGGCGAGCATCTAAAACCCTGTTGGGGGCCACTACCCCACACCTGGCAAATGGGGTCGCAAATTTGTTTTCTTCTTGACATTTCGACATCGGTTTTGGTATCTATAACATACTCAACTTACCCTAAAGCGAGTTCTTATCAAACAGGAGAAAAGGAGGTGCGTTATGAAGCGGAAGACGAAGCAGTGGTTCAAACTAGCGATCGTGACGATCGCCGTTACCACACTGGTCCTCGTTGCGTTCCCGGCAGGAGCCCAGGTCAAGATCCGGTTCCAGACCTGGCACTGGGGCGAGATGCCCGTGTTCAAGGAGCTGGAGGAGTTTCAGAAGACGTTCAATCAAACGAACCCGGGAATCGAGGTGGTGCGCGACGACAGCCGGTACGCTGACAAGGAATCCCTATTCATCACCCAGTCACAGGCCAAGGCGGCCGCGGATATCGCCCACTTCACCTATCGCCCCATCCGGCATCTTGCTGACCGCGGGTACCTGATGGACCTGACGCCTTTCATCGAGAAGGAAGGCGGCGCTAAATTCCTGGCCCAGTGGGATCAATCGGCGCTCGATGTCTGTAGGTACAAAGGCAAGATCTATTGTCTGCCGGATGACCTCAACCCCATTGCGCTGATGTACAACACCGTCCACTTCAAGGAGGCCGGCCTCGACCCCAGCAAGCCCCCCGCCACCTGGGATCAGTTCCTGGATTACGTCAAGAAGCTGACCAAGGGGGACCGCTGGGGCGTGGGCATCATCGGCGCACGCCAGGAAGGTATTTTCATGCGCTTCAACCCGTGGCTGTGGGGGACGGGCGGTGATTACCTCACGGCAGATGGCAAGCGCTCAGCCCTGGATACACCAGAGTCCCTGGAGGGCTTCAAATTCTACGTGGAGCTGCTCACCAAGCATAAGGTGGTGCCGCCCGGCGTGATTGAACAGGGGGCCCAGGAGGTGCGGACCCAACTCGCCCATAGCAAGGTGTCCATGATCATCAGCCTTCCCTCGGAACCGGGGATTGTTCAGGCCATCAACCCCAACATCAACGTGCGCGAGGTGATGGCCGTAGCCCCGCTGCCCGTGGGGAAAAAGAAGGTGACCTCTACCTACTTCAGCATGCGGGTGATCAGCGCCTTTACCAAGAATCCTGATGCCACCTGGAAGGTGTACCGCACCTGGTACAACAAAGAGACCCAGATGCGGAACTTCAAGATTGCCGGCTCCCTGTCCAGCCGCCTGGACTTCAAGGATTCGCCCGAGGTGAAGGGCGACAAGTTCGCCCAGGTGTTCGCTCTCCAGACGCCCTACGTGAAGCTGGAGCCGCTTCTGGCCGAGTGGCCCAAGATCGGTGATGCTATGATCACGGCGATCCAGGAGAGCCTTGCGGGCATCAAGACGCCGCAGCAGGCGCTGAAGGATGCCCATCTGGCGACGAACCGGGTCCTCGGAGTGCAGTAGTCAGCGCTCGATGTATGCTGTGTGACGAGACAGGGAGATTTCCCTGGCTCGTCGGCTGTTAAGGAGTTCCCGGATGTCCGCGAGTCGCACGTGGCATGACCGACACTTGGGACCGCTCTTCGTCCTCCCTGCGACGTTGATGCTCGTGGCAGTTTTGATATTCCCGGCCGCCATGACATTGAAGTTGAGCCTCACGCCCGAGGGAGGGAGCGGATGGTCTCTCACGCTCATTCACTACATTAGGGCGTTTCGCGATCCGGTCCTGGCTCAGACCTTCCGCAACACCTTCGAATTCGTGGCGCTGAGCCTGGTCGGCCACCTGATCCTGGGCTTGGCCTTAGCCCTGGCCTTGAAACAGGCGCTGGTGGGACAGGCGTTCTTCCGGTTGATCGTGCTGGTCCCCTGGACCATCCCCGATGTCATCGCGGGCATCATCTTCCGCTGGATCCTCAACCCGATTCACGGCAGCCTGAATCCTCTCCTGCGGGCCATCTTTCCCGGATTCCCGGCCGAGTTCTCCTGGCTGTCCAGCCCAACACTGGCGTTCCCCAGCCTGATATTTGCCAACATCTGGAGGGGCTACCCCCTGGTGATGGTCATGCTCCTGGCAGGACTCATGGCAATCCCGCGCGAGTTGTACGAGGCCGCGGCCGTGGACGGGGCCGGGCGCCTGAAGAGCTTCATTCATGTGACGCTCCCTGGCCTCAGGACCATCATTCTCATCGTCCTCGCCCTGGACATGATTTGGGAGTTCCGACGTTTCGCCCTGGTCCTCACCATGACCGGAGGCGGGCCAGGCACGCTGACTGAGGTCCTGTCAATCCTCGTCTACAAATCCTACTTCGAATTCTTCACCTTCGAGTACGCCTCAGCCATCGCCATCCTCATGAGCGTGGTCCTGTTCATCCTCAGCCTGCCGTACATCATCCTGGTGGGGAGGGAGCGGTGAGCGGGGCGGCGGCCAGATCCGGACGGCGGGAACGCCAATTCGAGGCCGTGGCGTCGTACACACTCCTTGGGCTCGCGGCCCTCTACGCCCTCTTCCCCGTGGCCTGGATGCTATCCACATCGCTGAAGAGCGAGGCCGAGGCCTTGAGCCTCCCGGTGCGCTGGATCCCGAAGCAGCTCACCCTGGGGGCGTACATCGAGATGTGGACGCTCAAACCCTTCGCGACTTATTTCTACAATAGCACGGTCGTCTCCGGCGTCACCGCCATTTTATCCACGGCCCTGGGGGCCCTGGCGGGATACGGGTTCTCCCGCTTCCGGTTCCGCTTCCGGACCGCCCTGATGGGCGGCTTTCTGGCGACGCAGATGATCTCCGGCATCCTGGTGATTGGCCCCTACTTTCAGATCCTGGCAGCCCTGGAGCTGTACAACACCCTGACCGGCCTCATCATCGCCTACGTGACCCTCTGCCTTCCCTTCGCTGTCTGGATGTCGAAGGGGTACTTCGACTCGATCCCGCGCGTGCTGGACGAAGCCGGCCTTGTGGACGGGGCATCACGCTTGCAGATCTTTCTCCGGATCATCATGCCCATCGCCTTGCCGGGGACTGTGTCCACCCTGCTCTTCGCCTTCCTGCTGGCTTGGCAGGACCTCCTGTGGGCGCTTTGTCTGATCTCGATCGATGAGAAACGCACCGTAACCTTGGGCGTGGCCTTCTCCGTGGGCGAATTCGTGGTAAAATGGCCGATGCTGACCGCCGCCTCTCTGATCGGTAGCCTCCCCACCCTCATCCTCTACCTCGCCCTCCAGCGGTTCTACGTCGAGGGTCTCGCCCGGGGGGCGGTGAAGGGGTGAGGTCATGGGGGAACAGCTTGGGGGTCTTATTTTTTGGCATTCTCCAATTCTTCTCGTTAACAGTGGATTAAGCGGCCTTTTTCATCCCTTGTTTTTTATAGAAGCTGTTTTCCCTGGTTTGGGGTTTTGGGGCAACCTGAAGACGGACCTCACCTCCTGCTGCTCTAACCAAACGCACCATTGAATCTCGCCAGACCTTAACGGCCCCCTCGTTTACTACATCTTTAACAGAAATCCATAAAGGGTTTGCCTTTAACGTCTTCAGCATGGCCGTGTGAAAAAAATTGGGGACAGGGGGTTTCTTTTTTGGGTAGTCTGGTATTATATTTTTCTTATTTTACCGTTGAGAGTCTACCCTTGTTCTCCAGATATATATAACGTTGGTTCAAATACAACTTAACTACGCTCCCCCAATTAAACAAGACCACCGGTAGCAGCATACCGATTGACTAAGGAGAGATGCGCTTTTGGGGTCACTCGTTCAAAATTCAATTTCTCGATTTCTTCGATGGACATGATGTAGCCTTTGGTCCAACCGGTGCAGGGAGGTACCTGGTCGTTATTTTTGAAATGAAACCCAAAGGGATCGTACGACCGATCACAGGTTGGGATATGAACCGATCAGAAGTTCAATATTATAAAAGGCATAGGAGGTGAAGGAACGTGAAGAAGGAAAGAGAAAAACAGGGGGCAGATTATTATGACCAGGTAAACATTCTTGATGAACTCTTGGAAAAACCTGTTGAATTTAGCTTAGGAGAAAAACTCCGCCGCGATATCCTTTCGAAAAAGAGAAAAAGGAAACTTCAGAATGTAACGATTAAAATAGACCCCCTTCAGGTTGTGGCCACTAGGAAATTGGCAACGACTAAATCGATACCTTATCAAACATTGATTCGGCATTGGCTCTCAGAAGAGATTAAAAAAGAATTGAATCTCTTAAAGTAAAAGCCCGGGGGCTGTCAACAATAAAAATTTGTCCAATGGGGTCGGACCAAGTTAACTACTTGATTTTATGAATTGGTTCTGAAAAAAGGAGGCTGATTTCAGGCTTAGGACGACAATTTTGGGGTCAATAGTAAAGAGTTTGTGGAGAAGAAAGAGGTTATTTCAAGATCAATACGATCTTAAGACCTTGATTTCACCGATGAAAATACCGATTTAAGGTCCAAAAACACTTGTTGTTTAGAGATATTTGTTTGAATTTCAAAATCTTAGCTTGGTCTGACCTGGAACCTATTGTATAATCTCCGTATCTTTGGGTTGAGGCATTGGCGCTCCGCAATTCTATTGCGCAATTGGTGAGGAGGGCTAATACTCTATTTGGCCGGATTCGAAACAAAGCCTATTTTCGAAATGAAATGCCAAGAACGCTCTGCACGGATGTTCCCCCTTCTTGTAGTATCTTATTTTCTTCTGAAGATCGGGTAGGGGGAGCTAAAGGCTGAGGCGAAGAAAAGGAGGGGGAGCTATGAAAGGAAGAGAGATCTATTATTTGATGGTTCTGGTGTTGGGATTTACGGGGAGTGCGATGGGTGGGGGGCCTGTAGCGGTTTCTCCCGGAGGCGAGCATGGGGCGGCAGTGATCAGGGAGGAGTGTCCGACGTTTAGCTGGTCACAGGTGGAGGGGGCAGTCTCCTATCGTGTGGAGGTATTTGAGATGCACACATCAAGGGTGTCCACTTATGAGGAGATGAAAGAGACAGGACGGCCAGTAATAAGCGTGGAGATAGGAGCGCCAGCCCTTTCGTGGACCCCATCGTTGGATCAGGGGTTAGAATCGGGAAAAAAATATACCTGGTATGTTCGGGGGATAGACAGCAGGGGAGAAGGGAAATGGTCAGAAGGTGAGGTTTTTGAGGTAAGTCTGAGTTTATCTACAGGGACAAAGGAAGTGGTGGAGGGTACGGTTCGGGAGTATCTGACGACGGAGTGGTTAAAGAGTGAGTCGTACAAGGAGCTCACGAAAGTTCTGACGACCGAGGTCACAAAGGGCGGAGGAGGGGTCATTCCTATGAGTCAATCTCCACAGCCACTGGCGTATGAGGGGGGAGATAACACCTTTTACGGGACAGGAGCCGGGGCGAGCATAACAAGCGGGGCTTACGACACCTTCATTGGCGCCAATGCCGGCTACTCCAACACCACCGGTAACTACAACACTTTCCTCGGAATGGAAGCCGGCTCCTCCAACACCACCGGTAACTACAACACCTTCCTCGGGTACCATGCTGGACACTTCAACACCCAGGGTGACCAAAACACCTTCCTCGGGCACGATGCTGGATTCTGGAACATCAACGGTTACTCCAACACCTTCCTCGGGGAGCGTGCCGGATACTCCAACGACGGTAACTACAATACCTTCCTCGGGCTGGATGCTGGATACTCCAACACCCTCGGTACCTACAACACCTTCCTTGGGCAGAGTGCTGGATACTTAAACACCATCGGTAGCAACAATACCTTCCTCGGGCTGAATGCTGGATACCACAACACCCAGGGTGAGTTCAACACCTTCGTCGGGGACAATGCTGGAGGGTCCAACACCATCGCTTCTGGCAATGTCTTTCTCGGCCACCGAGCAGGCTACTATGAGACAGGGGGGAATAAACTCTACATCGCCAACTCTTCGACCAGCACTCCCCTTATCTATGGTGAGTTTAACAACAATTTAGTGGTGATCAACGGGAAGTTCTCGATTGCCTCAAGCCGGGAGTATAAGGAGAACATAGGTCAACTAAAGGCTGAGAAGGCCATAGAGACTCTACAGAATCTCAATCCTGTGGAGTTCAGTTATAAGGTATCTCCAGGGGAGAGGCATGCGGGGTTCATCTCGGAGGAGGTGCCGGAGTCTCTGACGGCCAGGGACAGGAAAGCAGTAAGTCCAATGGACATTGTGGCGGTCTTAACGAAGGTAGTTCAGGAGCAGCAGGAATCGCTCAAGGAGCTGAAGACAAGGAATGATCTGCTGGAGCAAAGGCTTCTGGCGCTGGAGGGCAAAACGATGGCAGGGAAATAGTGGATCATCGATACTCCCCTTATCAAACATTGATTCGGCATTGGCTCTCAGAAGAAATCAAAAAAGAATTGAATTTCCCAAAGTAAAAGCCTGGGGTTGGGAATGGGGCTATAGGGTCACCATTATTTTCTTGAAAGGAGAAGAAGTTCGTATAGGATGCGCATATGCCTACACCCCTTCATCATGGAATGAATTCCTGAAAAGTATTCCACATCATTAATTCCCTAATTCCCTAATTCCCTAATTCCCCCCCCTCAAGCGGTTTTTATCGGGAGGTGCACATAAAAATAGGCAACCGTTAAAAATATAGGCAATTTGACCTTTGATTTTCCAAATCTCCAAATCGCCAAAAATTGAAAAAGTCTTGTAATTCCGGTTCGTTGTAAAATTCATCAGAATTTCAGCCTTTGGCAGAGAATTTGCTTTAATATTTTGTTGGTTTTTTTGTATATTAGGGCTGCCTGGAAAAAGGGGCCAGATTTTGTGGGCTTGGGATTAGGAGAGAGCCTATTCTTGAAAAAGAGTGCCAAGGATGCTCTGTACGGACGTCCCACTTTTCCGTCGTGCTGAGAAAGCTATGAGGCGGCTAATCACTCGCTCCAGCGGGTTGGGGAATAGCCAAAATCGGGCTTTTTCTACAGACTCGTTAACCAATATTATTAATCACTGAGGAGACCAAAAATGGAAATAGCAAAATGGGGGAAACCATTCCGGTTGGAAACGCTCTATGAGGGTTGGGACGAAGCGCCGAGAAAAGCGGGTGTCTATGTAGTTTACACCGGTAAGACAATCTATAGGGCTGGAGGCCCTGACGAAAAGGGAATATTGTATGTTGGAAAGTCCCTTGTTTTACGCAATCGGTTATACAATTTCTGGTATGCCCAACATCCGGCAAGTGGGTTACTGTGGACATATCCAAAGATGACACAATTAGTACTAAATGAAATTTGCAGAAGCAAGAAACAAGTTGAAGACTTAATAGGAGGTTTTAACGTTGTTGTAGCCACTCCCATACCCAAGAATCTTCTCAACCATGCCGAGAGATCTGCTATGCATGCATACTTTTTGCGGTATGGGGAATTACCACCCCTGAACTTCAATTTTCCCATGAAATGGACTGAATCTCCTAATAAAAAGCTGATTCATTGGGGAGAACAAATGCTAGGATAGGCGTGGCTAAGCAAATCAACCCGACCGGGAATAGTCCTTTGTGGTTTTGGCTCAAGGTCAGTGCCCCGGCGGGTTATTTAAATCGTTGGGGCCAAATAAACAGAAAGGAGAGAACCATGAAAGTGAAGAACATCAATGGTACCAGTCAGAATATTTGCAAATGCGGTAGCTGGCTCGATCATTGGAAGAAATTCAGTGGCCAGTCGCTTCCTTCCTACTGCCCTGAAGAACACTGTATTCAAAAGCCAGAAGTAGGTGCCCATGTCCAGAAAGACAGTTCTACCGACAGCAGTTGGTACATTATTCCGCTCTGTAAGAAGCACAATGGAGAAACGGGCAAATCCCTAACCATCAGCGACTACGTTACGCTCGTATCAGCCAACGTCAACAATACCTGTGGTAAATGATCGACCCGATACACTAAAGGTGTACCCCAACAAGGCCATATCGTGTACGACGCCGGAAGCCCGGCGCGCATATGGACATCGTTAGCCGTATGAGGAGAAATTTCTAATGTTTAAATTAAGACTCTGGATCGGCTCGGCAGTCACTATTTTTGCAATTGCTTTTGGGTTTTGTATTTTTAATAATTTAGTTCCCCTAATAACCAAACAAGTAGTTGCAGAATCTTAGAAATTTAGCCATGAGAAGAAACTCAGCTTAATAAGACAATTAGTTAGGACCCGTGTTCAGAATGACCAACTATTAAAGAAAAAATACGAGGGGAAAAATGTTCCTAAACTTGATGACTTCCCGGAAATGGTATTGATGGGTTTGCCTGAGGGAACAATTGTATCTATAGTTGAAACGTTTTGGGTGATGAAGAGTCAAACTAATGCTTCTGATAAGGAAATTTTAGAGGCAATTGAGCGTCATAGGAAAACACTTTTTCCAGAATCAGACTCTGTGCCGTCACCTTTGACATTATCAAATTACATCAAGCATCGTCTAAATGTAGAACATTTACATGGTGTTCCAATAAGCAATAAATTTGTAGATGAATGTATAAGAAAAGCTAACGAAGCATACCGCTGATGTAAATTTTGGGATTGGATGCACATGATGGTTGGCCTACAAATTAGAAAGAAGATAGGTGGACGTCCATAAAATTATAAGTTTGTTTGAGTCGTAAGCCCCGAGGATTGGGGACGAATTCAATGGGACATCCTATCTTGTTTTTGTCAAGAGAAAGCGAGAGCTCAAAAAGGTTTTTGAAACCAACCCGGTAGAAAATGATTTTCCCCAACTGCCTTCCGACTGCACACAAAAATAGGCAACTATCAAAAATATAGGCAATTTCACCTCTGGTTTTTGACATTGAACAATTCGTAAAAAATAAAATAATCTTTTAATTTCGTTTGGTTAGAAAGTTTAAGAAAGGTTTCCCATTTGGCAAGGAATTTGCTATTATAATTTCGGGTCGAAGGGTCGTTCAGTGCTTCGGTCTTTAACCCTTCAGCACGCAATGACCTTACGACGCAAAGACGGAGAAACGAATGTCTTACAACTGGGAAGGGGATCTGATTCTCCAGGATACGGTCATAGAGAAGAAGAGGTTTGTTATTGGGAGTCAGAATAAACCGATAAAGACCGATATCAGGGAATGGATCTCATTTGAAGATAACAACATTATGAAAGGAATCCTTCGAGAGCTTATTAATAAAAAGGGGCTACCCAGAAGCAGAGGTCCTGGTAGTTTTGATAAGCGGGCAATGATCATATGGAGTTTTGTAGCTAAGAATGTCAAGTATGTCCACGATAGTGAGAAGCAGAGGAAAACAGACTTCTGGCTCTTTCCGCCGGAGATTTATACATTGTGCGAAGGGGACTGCGAGGATGGAAGCTTTCTTCTTGCGAGCCTTCTGATCGCAAGCGGCATAAGTCCCTTCTGTGTGAGAGTCGGTCTGGGAGAGGTTTTTGACGAAAGTGGCAAGTCATTGGGTGGACACTGCTGGCCTGTATATAAGAACGAAATGGGGAAGTGGTGTATTCTTGAAAGCACCTTGGACAATATTCCATCTCGGATGCCCGAGGCTGACAAACTCACAGAAGAGGGGCAATCTTTCCAGTACGATCCCTATTATTGTTTTAATAACTATCACCTCTGGGAAATCTTCCCTGAGGACAAAACCGGTTCAAGATTGATGAACATCGAGGCTTATCTCAAAGAGCGTGGCAACAAGGTCCATATGAAGAAGACCCGTCTTCCTTCTGGCGGCTGGCTTTCCCGTATCACGGGTGATTGGGAACCCGGCCACTTGGAGATTACGGGAGATGTATTGAGGAGTTTTGGATTTCCTGAGAATGCAATAGATGTGGTTGGTGATGCTTCACAGGATCCTGATTTTTACGACTGGAATACTCCTTGTGGACATGCGCAGACAAATAATGGCGCAGATGCGAGAACAACGGAACGCGTAGAAGAGGCAGAGAAAAACTATATCGGATGGATCGAACAGCTAAACGAGAAACTGGTTTCTGCAACAAATAAAGACCTTCGCTCAGGCCTGTTCTTATTGGGTTACGTCCTCCACGGAATCCAGGATCTCGCAACTCACAAAGGCATAACGAATGCTCAGCATTCATATCTCTCAAAGCTCTTCGGAACGAAGGACGACCCTGACCATATCGAAGGGAATAGGGCGAAGGCAAGACACTATTCAAAGAAGTACATTGAATTCTTAAGAGAGAAATACAGCAAGTCGTACCAAAAATTAATAGGCTATTCGGGTAGGCTATTACCATGGGACAAACTTATGCCTCCTGAAAAGGCGAAGCTTCTCAACAAAGAAGGTTGGGACTTAACGCCACAAGCCTTTATAGAATATTCCAGTCTTTGCAAGAAATACGAGAAAATTAAAAAAGATTACCCGATCGAATCAACCCTCTGGAAAACGGATGAGGTGTTTGGGAGATTACTAAAAATCCTAACTTAAGGAGGCGGGAGATTATGGAGGATATAAACCCTCAGCTACTTCGGTTTTTTACGGAACACTATAAGCCTGGGATCATCGGTATCGTTGGAACCAAAGGAACCATAGGGATGGCCATCCGTGAAGCACAGAAGGCTGTAACGCTGGATGGCGAGGCGTCTCTCTGGTCGCACTGTTTCATTTTTGGGGATTTAAGGCTTGACAGAAGAGGGCAGGGGGGTACCAAGAGCAGAAGTCCCTACATTTTCGAATCCGATCTGAAAGTAGATGTCTTTAAACCTCAGCTTCGAAATGGTGCCCAGGAGAACTGGATTGGAAAGTATTGCAGAGAGAAGGTTGAAAATGCTGGTGTGATAGATTTCGGGCTCTCAGACGCTGAAAGAGACAACGTTCTTGCAACAGCCTTGCAGCTTGTGGATGAGCAAGTGCTTTATCCAATCCATGAGCTTCTCGGAACATGGTGGGCAATTATCACCAAAAAACAGTGGCTCGAGAATCCAGTCGATGATCCTCATGCTATGTATTGCAGCGCTTTTGTAAGCTACTGCTACAAGGAGGCAGGGTTGGATTTCCTGGGCCCACAAGTCAGCGTTTCAAACACAACCCCCGAACACATAGCACAGGCCGGATTTAAGGCAGGCACCATAAAGATTCGATCCCAATTACTGACTCCGACGTATGTGAAGTGAGGAGACCTTAAAAGAGGAGGAAAGTGTATGCCAAAGGTGAGAGAAAAAGAATGGACCGTAATGGTGTACCTGGCTGGGGACAACAACCTCGACAGCGCAGGGGTCATTGATCTCAAGGAGATGAAGAAGGTTGGCTCAACCGAACAGATTAATGTGATCGCCCAGTTTGACCGGGAGGGAAAGGACATTGCCACAAATCGCTACTACATTCGGAAGGGTGGTACCTTGGCCAAGGATGTCGTGGGAAGTCTTGGCGAGACGAATATGGGGGACCCCCGTGTTCTTGACGATTTCATCAAATGGGGGATCAAAAATTACCCTGCTGAGCATTACCTGGTTGTTGTGTGGAACCACGGCAATGGCTGGAACGATGAGAACGTCTATCGTGTTGCAAGAAACATGATGAAGCTCAACATAAAGCGCCGGGGCGAGGTCGTACTGCCGGCAAAAGGCGCCCCAAAAGACTCGGTATCAATCCGCCGCATCCGTGCAATCGGCGGCAAGAAATTTCGGCATGCGCTCTTTCACACTTCAATAATGAAGGCCATTACAATACGAGGCATTGCGTATGACGACGATGCACAGGACTTCCTTGATAATATTGAGATGAAAAGACTGCTTGCATCAACGAAGAAGATATTGAAACGTAAGATCGATATCTTAGGCATGGATGCCTGCATGATGAGCATGGCAGAGGTTGTCTACCAGTTGCGTGACAGCGTTTCGCTCACAGTCGGCTCCGAAGAGGTCGAGCCCGGAGACGGCTGGCCCTATGACAGAATCCTGGCGAAACTTGCCAAGAAACCAGCGATGACGCCGAACGAGTTGGCGACTACCATCGTCAATGAATATGTCGCTTCGTATCCGGCAAATTCAGGGGTGACGCAGTCTGCATGCGACCTTTCCAAGGCCGGGTTGCTTGCGAGTGGTGTCGATCAGTTAGCAGACGTGCTGAACGGCCACCTCTCAGACGCCGCTGTCCGGGCGACAGTCATAGAGTGCCGTCTCCAGACACAGGCGTACGATACTCCGGACTATATTGATTTGTATGATTTCTGCAATCTACTCGAAAGCAAGACCGGGTTTGATGACATTCGGGCAGCTTGCAGTGCAGTGAAGAACATGATTCAACGTGATGGCGTCGTCATCAGATCGGGTTACAAAGGCAAGAACGTGAAGCACTCCAACGGTCTCTCGATCTACTTTCCGCAGAAAAGCCTCTCATCGCTCTATGCCACACTTGACTTCACAAAGAGAACATCCTGGGGACAATTTCTCGAGAGATGCATAAGCTATACCCGAAGGCCCGATTAGGGATGATATCAGGATGGAGTGGTAACTTAAACCTTAGAGTTGGGGAGAATGGGATCTTGTTATGAAGAGAAAACGGCTTTTGATTTCGATCATCACAATGGTGGCTTTCTCCATTGTTTGTCTCTCCATTGCAGCAGATTATAAATATGTCGGCTCTGCTAAGTCTAACAAGTATCACTACCCTAATTGTGAATGGGCAGCAAAAATCAATGCAGACAATTTGGTGACATTTAAATCAGCTAAAGAGGCTTTGGATGCCGGGTATGTACCTTGCAAAGTCTGTAGACCACCGACCCGGGATTGAGGTTTTTTAATGTGGGCGTAAATCACAAATGCAGGATCAGGTCTTCGATTTTGGTGGAAAAGGTGAACGCTAAAAAAATAGACCTGACTCCAATTATTTACACAGAGCAGGGAGAACTGGGTGCAATTGAAAATGCTTTAGAACCTACGTCCCCCTTTTTTACTGATATGGCAAATTGTGGGAAGCGACGCATTGATTTCTTCCTGAAACTTTCGCTTCTAAAAAGTTTAAATGTAGTGTATATTACATGCCATAACTCAGAACCATATCCAAGATGGACACTCAGTGGCTTGTTGTAAGGAAATAATACCGTGATAAGAAGAATCTTATGTATTTTTCTCGCATCGCCTAGCGATCTTCAAGAAGAGAGGAAGGTTACACGGGAGATTGTTGATCGCATTAACAGAGTCTTCGGCCGCAGGATGGGTTGGCATATCGAATTGCTCGGGTGGGAAGACAGACTCCCCGGTTTTTCACGCCCCCAAGCTTTAATAGACAAGGACGTCGATTCCTGCGATCTTTTTCTCGGCATTCTATGGCGCCGCTGGGGTCAGCCAACTGGTGAATATGAATCAGGGTTCGAGGAAGAATTCACCCGTGCTCGTGATAGAAAAGAAAAAACAGGTAAGCCTGAAATCTGGCTTTTTTTTAAAAGCATTGATGAAGAGAACTTACAAGATCCTGGGGAGCAACTGAAGAAGGTTATAGAATTCAAGAATGACCAAATAGAGCGTAGAGAGCTATTGTTTAAGGAGTTTTCAGATCCGCAAATGTGGCGAGAAACTATTCATGACGATCTCACGGCTTACATAGTTGACTTAGCTGGTGAAGAGTCAAAGCTCGCTGCTCAAGGACAGTCACTAATCTCAGAAGAATCGAAAGAAAGCCCTTCACCAAAGGAGGCTGCAACCACTGAAGAGATTGCTATTTTCCCGACTCAACTCCTTTCTCTTTTTGAAAAGGTCAGCAAGAAGCTTAAGGGAGATTCCCAGGCGGAGTTGGATCCCTTGGATCGGACGAGGCTGCTTCTTCAATCAAGTGCGTGGTACTCAGAAAAGTATGCGGCTGATCTTTTCGGTACCCATGAAGTTAACCTCGCATACAAACATCGGATGGAATGGGAGCTTTCTGAGAGTGAGGAATGGTACTTAGTTCGATCATTTGTCGGGGATACCAACGATTTGCTTCCGGGATGGTATTGGATTAAGGAACGTAATGAACAAGAAGTTGATAAAGTACTCCTTTGGTTAGCTCTTTATGATACAAGTCTGAGTGTCCGGCGCCAGGCCACAAAGATATTAGCAGAATCAGCATACGAGGCAAATAGAGACGTTATTGAGAAGTTGCTGTCGGATGAAGACGACTATATTTTTCTTTCAGCCATCGAGTTAGTTAAGAATGTGACAGACGCGAGATTGATAGATCTATTGGAACCAATCATACACAAAAGATCGACCAGATTACAGGAAGCGGCAAAGGTTGCCCGAATAGAAATACTATATGTGGGTAATCCCAATGATGCCTTCTTAGCTCTCGTTGATTCTGGGATTTCCGTTCCCCCGCTCTTCAAAAATACTTTAAACGATCTCAGCCTAAAAGTTGATGATGATTTGCTTTTAGGAGCTCTGGACAAGGCAGGCACACCAGTGCGTCGGTTTTGTGCGAAATATCTGAGGAAGAAAGGGCTATTATCTAAGGAGTATAGTCAGAAGCTTCTTGAAGACACAGATGCGTATGTAAGGAAAGAAGGCCTGCTGAGGCTTATAGAGCTTGATGAACCCGTTGATATTGAGACCGTTCAAAAGTTATTTCCTTGGCCGAAGGAATCGGGTCCCGGCCTATTGGGCAGAGCTTTAATGGAAAGAGAAATCTACCCGGATGAGTTTGTTCCTCTGATCTTTCGCAAGCAGGATCCCAAGGATCTATTGAGTTCACTAGACTTCTTTTCACTTTACGGTAAGCAAGTATATAGAATTCTTGCCGTTGATCACTTTGAATTAATAGAGCCCAGAATCCGATCTGATTTAGATGATGAGTTTGAAACTCTTCGCTCTGAATCTGAATCCAAATTTAGGGAAAAATATGGTGCTGTGGCTAAAAATATCTTTGAGGTCTGGAAACCCGAAACAGTTTCTTTTGTGAAAGAAAATTTTATCGCAGCAGCACTCCATGGTTTAGCTAAGAATGGCAAGGAAGAAGATATCCGATACGGGCGCAAGTTTCTGGAGAACGTTCAATATGATACTGCAGTAGAAGCAGCGATCTTACTAATCGGAAGATTTGGAAATCAACAAGACGTGGATAATCTTATTAAAGCCATTGGAACTACATACGGAAAAACAAAGCGGCTTGCGTTCGATACTGCTTTCAAATTATCCCCGAATCGAGTAGACTTTTTAGTCAAGATGAGTCGTAGTGACAACATATCAACTGCCAAATGGGCGGTACAACTTCTAGCGAGTTTTGAATCAGCGACGACAATTGACATCTGCAAGGAACTCTTATACGAGAAAAACGAAGACCTACGCTTGAATGCGCTCGCGGTTCTCTACAAGATATATGATTTCCAAGGGCTGCAAGGCTTGCTAAATGATTATCTTGCTCCGGAATCTTATTATTACAATATAGTTACTTGGATTGACAGATGTTTATATGCAATAGGTAGATATCAAGTGTATTACCAGAGCAAATTGGCATCTTTCCTTTCCGATGATAAATTGGATATGGAATTATGACAACTCATTCAAGCCCACAAATAGTCCGTTTCGCTGTCCTTTGCAGCTCAATTAGGTTATTGACAGTAGAAGAACATGCCGAACCGAATGTTGACTGAAGAGGAACGCCAGAAGTGAATGGTCCAATGGGGTCGGACCAAGTTAACTGCTTGAATGTAGGGGACGCTGGTTCTAAAACAACATGCAAGGTGAAGCGGCAAATGGGAAAATAGGTACCGGATTTGAAGCATTATATTAAAATGCTTTAGAAACAACGTCCCCTTCCTTTGGTAATCGCTAACCTGCTCGACTGGCCTAATACATTCATTTACGTCTTGTGATCTATTTTGCTTGACATTGAACTCCGGTCTTCATATATTCATTCCAAAGTGAGTTCTCATCACTCTTTTATCACTAATTTTCCTGGCCGATATTGTCTATCGGTTCAACATTAAGAACGAGGAGGATTCTTATGACGGGTAAAGAGATACTTACTGCTATGGATAAATTGTTGGATGTTCATCTTAAGCTTGGCGGCTCAATTCATCAGGAGCCTTATAAAGGTGATGTTTTCAAATTATTTGTTGATGCTTACAAGAATGATTATTTTCGCGTTTCAGCTCACCCTCGGTTGACTGGTGATGCCATACATGATTATTTTGTTGACAGTATTTGTGCGGAGGAAAATGATTACAATGACAGAAAACTAAAGCTACTGGATAACGTTCTTATTATGTGGCGTGAATGGTTCTATGCTTTAAATAAGGCCGGAATAGAAATTCGAAATGCGGGGACAACTTTATCTTAATTTCTTGTCTTAAATTTTATACGCTGAAAATTTTTTTCAGTCGTTTATTAAACGGGGAGGTAATATGAAAAATGATGAGGTCAAATGTTTATATGCTGAATTTGTGGGCTACCTAAGTCAACTCCCATCACCTTCTACAACTAATGACATCGTAACTGATGAAGCTTCATGGGCACAATATAATGATGCCGTGGCTCGTTTACCTCAGGTAACAGGTAAAGACTACAAGACCTTTTCTATTACACCAGGACGTGGGCGTGATTGGGTCGAATTAGTTACATATCGCCAAAAATTAGGGGGCTTAATCTCAAGACTTCATGCTGAGTATTTTCCAGAATTGCCGGAGCCGTTTAGTGGGCAACCTTCGGTAGTAATAACTCAGAGTCAGCAACAGAGCCAATCGGTCTTTATTCAGATGCTTCTTGATGTTCAAAGCAAAATTGACGAAAAGCTTCCAACCCTTAAAGAGGAAAGCAAGGAGAAGGGATTTCTTCAAAAGCTTAAAGGAACGTTGAGTAGTGCACCCAATATAATTAGCTTAATCGTTCAGATATTAACTCTGGCGAAAGAATGTGGCATTTCAATAGACAAACTTTCAGAATTGTTTAAATTGTGAAGACACGTTTATATTCAATTGTCAAAGAACGAAGGCAAGGTCATTATGGCTCTGGCTTTTTTGTTTGTTTCCTTCAATAATCGTCAACTCCCAGGTGAACCTGCTATTGCAGATAAGTAGGTGAAAGCGTTAAATTGGCTTCGAGACCGGCGGGATCTTGGGAAAAAGAAGAGTTCTTCCTGAAAGTCTTCACTTCCAAAATGTCAAGAAGGGTGTATATTACAGGTGCAAATCACCAAACCGACCGAGTGGAAATCCCCACTTTTCAGCCGAGATTCAGTTCAGCTCGGGTCGTTAGCTGAGGTAATAATGAAAGAGATTTGTGCTATATGCGGATGCGAACTCCATAGAACCAGAAACACTTACGCAGAACCAAACTCGCAGGGGCGTTCGCATGCCTCAGCCCATCATTTTGTTCCTGAACGCTTCTTTGGACGTTCAAATAATCGCCGGGGCTCACAGCGAGTGAGAATATTCGAGAAGTGTCCATGGGGACATGAAGGCCAAAAGGAGGTCTTCTGCTATGATTGTCATGAGGAACTTCTTCACAATCCTGTATTTCTACCTGAGGATATTGTACGATTATCAAGAATTGTTAGAGCTCGCCGCCTATCAGAAAGCATCAAGACGGACTCTCGTGATTTGTTGGCAAAGCGAATTGAATTGTTACATGAGGTCATAAGTCGTGGATTGAAGGAGATAGAAAAGGATATCAGCTAACTCACTCCAACGGAAGGCTAATAGTTGCCACAGATGTGGGGCATCGTGCCTCCTTGATCGGGGTACGTGAAATGAAGTCAACAGATGAAAAACCGAGAAGAGTCTATCGCTACATGCCGGTTCATCGCCTTTGGCAGGTTCTCGCAACAAGGTGCCTATATTTTATGCGGAACTCAAAGTGGGACGACCCATTTGAGGGCTTCTTAGCCAAACAGTATTGCTCAATTAATGGCAAAGATTTTATTCTCCTTAATGCAAAAAAGTTCTTTCTTTGTTGTTGTCGCATTGAAGAGAGAGACCATCTATGGCGGAATTACACACCGAACAAAGATGGTGTTCTCGTTACGCTTAGAACCAAAGAGTTGTTGGCACTACGGAGGCAGATCAAATGTTATCCGATTGAATATCCGAAAAAGGATGAAATCGATGCACTGTTGGATAGAATAAACAGCAAGCAGTTTCATAGGGATCAGATATTGTCGCTCTTTTTCATCAAACGCTATGCATTCGAGCCCGAAAGAGAAATACGTTTCTTACTTGAAGATTCAACTATCAGAGATGATACCGTAGGGGTGGAGATCGAGCCGGATAGGATTATTGAGAGGGTGCTATTTGACCCACGAATGGATCATGATACATACGAGTATCACAGGCAATTTATTAAAGATCAATTCGGTATTTCAAACATAAGCCATTCATCCCTTTATGATCCAGTGAGAAGCTTTTCAACCAGGTAAGGGCTCTAACCGCCTGTAGCTAAAAGCCGCACCAGGGAGTGAACTTTTCGTTATCCATTCTTTCAAATCGTAATCTTTAACCACATGCCCTATGTCGAATTGAAGATAAGTAGGTGAAGTCTGCAGTCACGAGCCTAATCCTTTCTCAACAGTTCAAATCTCACAACCGTTACTCCATTTCGGCGATTTGCCTTTATTTTCAGGCCCGGTCTAATTAAGAAGACAGTAATGAATCTCAGAAGTGCATAGATGAACCAGACCGAAGTAAAGATGTAGCCTGATAAAAGGGGGTCTTTTATTCCAATAGCAAGAGGCAATATTATTCCAGCCAGAATGGACACTGCCAAGGTAAGCCTAAAATACCCTTTTTGTTTTTTCATTTTGCTTTTCTCTCGCTGTCCCGATCTAACAACCTTACCATCTCTAAAAACTCCTGCTTGGTGAATACCCCTTTCTCCACAAGCAACCTGGTAAGGGCTTCCTGTGAAATAACTTGGGAGATGAGGAGTTCTTCAAAGGAAACGACTTGTTTTGGGGAAAGGCCGATTGCCATGGAATCCTCCTTGGAAATGTATCAATAAGTTATCTTTACTTCCAAAGACCTCTCTTATTCTCTCTCGCCTCTTTTTCGAATCTCCTAAACTCTTCAAGATATTTGAAAGGGAATCGGGTATACGCGAACCCGTATCCCTGTTTAATAATTTCACTATTCAAAAGAGTTCCATCCAACAAATAAACATAAGCTAGGAGACGGCCATACTTGTCTCTCCTCTGCCAATCGAACTCAAGCCTAACCTGCTTTCCCTCCACCATCTCCTTGGTGAATAGGTAGGCTTCCTTTCCAAAATATTGGACGGGTTTTCGGGGATGCTTAGTCTCAGGTGTGTCCACACCGATTAGCCGTACCCGCTCCCCATCAGTGAGCAGGAGTGTATCGCCATCAATGACCCTTCTGACCTTCGCCACATTTTGAGCGCTTAAAGTGGCGAGAGCGAACATAGTAATAAATAGAATGATTAGTAATTGAGTGATTTTATATTTCATTTTATAAGTATCTTTACGTCCTATTTTCTTTCTTTTTAACAAGCTTAACTTCGTAGCCGAGGTAATTGATCACTTTTTGGATAGTTCTCCATTCAGGATTAGCACTATGCATCAAGGAACGATGAAGGCTTTCCTTGGCAATCCCCAAATCTTTCGCAATTCTGTATAAGGAAATCTTTTTCTTTCTCAGAATGTCTCTAATTTCTTTTCCAATGGATTCCATAAGTGATTTATATATCAACTACTCCCTTGTTTGTCAAGAAAAATCTTCGAACGGAACTCCTCATCTCCTGTGGAGCGAGTGACGGGCCGGGAACGGTTCGCTTGAACCTGAGTAAACGGGTTAAGAGACCCAAAAGGGCACGATTTGGCTCATCAGTTAACAATTAAACATTTGATGATTTGATGATTGCACGTACGAAGCTTGAAGATCAATTTGCGCTGTGGTGTGCTGATTTTGGGTTGAAAGTTATAATTAACGACCCGCATGGGCTTCCGCGTGGCCGCCGCCCCGGGACGGTTACTAAGCGTAACTTCCTGTGCCCTCTACCAGCTTGATTTCATCTTTGGTAAGACCGTAGAGATCATAAACGATTAGGTCGATCTGGTGGTCGAGGGAGGCACACTTGTTTTCGTAATAGGTCTTGTCCTTGTCAGTCTTCGCAAACGCCAATTGCTTCTTCGAGGAGAGCATTTCCCTGCATCGCTGCGCCAGCTTCGATACTCTTTCCTCCTTCTCCGTCAACGTGGGAAAAGGCAGAGTTTGGAGCTTCGAAGCCTTGACCTGAGGAATGACTCGCGATTCGTCTTGATTCGCAAGCCGATAGAGCAGAAGAAACAATCTCGAATGCATCACAGCCAACAAGGCATAAGGGTCTATGTGCGGCTGGGTTGAGAACACATACATGGCATCCGTCACGTATATTGAGTCCTTCTCATCATATACCAGCTCAATAGTTCGAGTCGTTGTGAGCCCTATGAATTTAGGAGAATTGAATATCTCTGGGTCCCTTGGTCGGTGCAGGCACCACCAAGGGTGTTTGCCCTCTTTGACTTCGCGGCAACTATTCAGGTGTTTATGCTCTTCGAGATACCTGAAAGCCTTTGGGAACTCTTGGATCCGTGTTGAACGGCTCGTGTAGATGATTTGCTGGTCCTGAGTCCATGGGGCATAGCGCTTGATCTGTGTTCCAGATACACTCGGGCGAAGAATAGCCGATTCAATTCTCAATTTCCCCGCCTGGACATTGTCCACCACATGCGCCGAAACGACATCGGGGCTAACTCCCCGCTGGATGGATCCCCATACGGATTTTGAAAGTGGGGGGTGTAAGCCGCGGAGCTTGGCTAGTAATCCGGTAGTTTCTGATGAGTTGACAAAGAAAGTAAAATGGGGGTCGACTTCGACTTCCGTTTTCCAAGCCTTCCACGGGCTATCCTTCAGCTTCGTTATCTCTTCTGGACGTTTTTCCAATGGCGCTTGGGAAAGGTTCCCCAGTATGAACATCTCAGCCGTTCGGGGTCCCCCAGAAACGAATATGGTCGAAGTATTCAGAACTTTGGCACCGAATATTCCTTGCCCCAAACTGACCAAATGCGTCAGACCTCGTTCAAGAAGCAGTTTTCGGACAGGCTTCGCATCAACTTGATTCAGAATTGTGCTAGGGACGATCAACCCTACAAAACCGGACTCGGAAACGCTCCTAAGAGCACGGTCAATGAAATAGATATAGGAGTCAATCATCCGGGAAATCACTCGACTGCACTTCCTGCGCAGATATGCCAGGGCTTCGTCGCAGAAATCAGCTCCCCAAGGCGGGTTCCCGACAATAGAATCGAATCCCCCGCACTTCATTATTACGGGGAATGCGTCCTCAAAGTTCATCGGGTTGAGCTTACGTTCTTCTTCGCGGGGGAAGAGTTGACCGTCGAGAATATCCATGCCGATGAGCGAATTGCCACAAACGATGTTCTTGCTCAAATCCGGCAACAATTTTTTCATCTGCGCGACGTGTTCGAAATCCAGCAGATACTGGCGGGTGCTGATTGGGGTTTCGTCCTTGAGCAGTCTGAGATAGAGCGAGAGCTGGGCGACCTCGGCAGCCTGCGCGTCAATGTCTACGCCGTAGATGTTGTTAAGCAGGATCTCGCGTTTCTTGCGGAGCGAAAGGTACAGTTTGCCCTCGCGCTCGATGCAATCCCCGCGTTTTACTGCTTGGGCCTGTTCGCGTTTGGGAAGGGCGTTGTAGTAGCTGCCGTGATGTTGGAGAAGCAGGTCATAGATGCAGAGCAGAAACGAACCGCTGCCGCAGGCAATGTCCGCGAAGCGTAATGAGGCGATCTCGGTGGGCGTCCTGCCGCTGATGAGTTTGCCGACCGTATTCGCCACAATGTAGCGGCTGACGTACTCGGGGGTGTAGTAGACGCCACCCGCCTTACGGACCTCGGGCTTCTCTTCGACGCGGACGCGTTTTGGGGTGGCGACGATAACCTTGCCGAGAAAACGTTCGTAGATTGAACCGAGGATGTGGAGGGGGATGGAGTTGAAATGATAGGGCGTGTTGACCGATGCGAGGCGTTCGCAGATTTCCCCGAAGACAACGTCGTCCACGGTGAAGCTCGGCGCGTCGAGAATGGTGTGTTTTTTGAAGACGATGCCATTGTAGATACCATCGAGCCGGCGTGAGGTGGCGATGAAGTCGTCCCATACGGTACCCGTGTCCCCGAATTTGTCGACGAGACGCTGAATTTCGATGCCTCTGTCTTCGAGAAAACGGAGGAAAACGAGCCGGTCGAGAGTGCGCTGGGCGAGTTCAGTGAGCGTTTCACTATCGAGTTGCGGATCGGTGGTCTTGAAGACCCTAGCGAGGTCGGTGCGGAACTCGTCGAACTCTTCGAGAAAGGACTCGTCCACGGGTTTGTAACCACCAGGAAATAGCCCGCGCTGGACGGCCTTACCGTGAGGCTTTGGCAGTTCGAAGGCGCGTTTCTCCAGTGAACCGGTGGCGACGGCCTCGCGTGAAAAGAGCCAGTAGATCCGGGCGAACTTCTCGTGGTCGTTGTATTCCCAGTAGTGATAGGTGGCGACACCGCGCTTCAGAATGGTGTCAGGGTCGGGTTTGTAGCGGCAGTCGAGTACTTGGAATACGTGAAAGTCGGTGAGCACGGCAAGCGGAGTCTGGCTGTTCCAGCCATAGCGGATTACCTGGAAGTAGTTTTCGTTGGTCGTGATGGCGGCAGAGGGTTTCTTGGCTTCCACCAAGAACCGCACGTTGTTGAAATTCGGGGCGAGGCAAAAGGCGTAATCGGCATGGTTTTGTGTTGCGCCGACAGTAACCGTTGGCTCGACCTTGACTTCCTGTTCATAGGGGTTTTTCTGGATATCGTGGTTTACGTCCCATCCGAGGGCGATGAAGAATTTGTCGATGAAATCTTTGCGGGCTTGGGCCTCCCGGTAATTGGGTTCCAGGTAGGCACGCTTGTTGGCCTCGAAAGTCCGAACGAGTTCCCGAACCGCTTCGAACGCTGTTTCGACTGTGGTCTTCATTCCTCGCCCACTCCGTGAAACGGTGATTATATATTCTGTATAAGACCGCCAGAGTCAGATTGATTCTTTCTGCATAAACCCTCTAACTCTGTTTGGTTCAGGAGTTTAACCACTAAAAATTAATAAGGTGATTATATACTTGACAAACCCATTTCCATATGATATATTTATATCATAAGTGGAGGGTAAAGTCATGGGAAAGCAAAGGATCGATTTGACGGAAATAATGGAACGTTTCGGGAATGAGAAAGCGGCAAGAGATTTGATAGAAAAGCTACGCTGGCCCAATGGCCCGGTTTGTCCTCATTGTAGGTCTAAGGAAGCATATCGCTTGACACCTAACGAAAATTTTGATAATCATTGTCGCAAAGGACTACTCAAATGTAAGGTTTGTAGGAGGCAATTTACCGTTACCGTTGGGACTATTTTTGAAGATAGCCATATTCCTTTGCATAAATGGTTGATAGCGATTTACCTGATTTGTTCCAGCAAAAAAGGAATGTCTGCTTATCAACTTCATAGAATGTTAGGCATCACTTCCAAAAGTGCTTGGTTCATGGGGCATAGAATCCGATTTGCCATGACTCAATTTCCCCTTTCTGAAAAGCTCTCTAACATCGTTGAAGCCGATGAAACCTATGTAGGAGGAAAAGCGAAAGGGAAAAGAGGGCGTGGGGCAGAAAATAAGACAAAAGTATTCTCTTTGATTCAAAGAGACGGAGATGCCAGGTCTTTCACTGTTGATAATGTTAAAGGTAAAACGCTAAAGAAACTAATTAAGGAGAATGTTGTTGATACTGCCCACGTTATGACTGACGAATTTAGGTCTTATCGAGGACTCCAAAAATATGTAGGCAAACATTCTACGGTAGATCATAGCAAGAAAGAATATGTGCGGGGCATCGTTCACACAAATTTTGCAGAATCCTATTTTTGTTTACTAAAAAGAGGCATCCTGGGAACATTCCACCATGTAAGCGAAGAGCATATGCCACGCTATCTAAATGAATTCGATTATCGATGGAGTCGAAGAGACAAAGACGATGGCGAAAGAAGTATAGAAGCCATCCGAAACACGAAGGGGAAGAGACTTTTATATCGGGATTCATCAAACTTTGCAGAGATAAACTAAAGAGGTCGAAAATGGCTAAAATTCGTATTCCCGTGCTATTGAATAAAGGGCGGATAGGCATTCCTTTACATAAGCTCGGTTCGATTGTTAAAGAAACAGAGACTTTCCTTAGAATGCTTGCCGAAGACATAGAACTTCCCGGAGATAAGAAGCAATGGCTTGGCCTGGATTTTCAGAGCGGCTCTGTTAATTTCACTGTCGAATACGGACCGCCCGTCGAACCCAACAAAGCCATACAATTTGCGAGCGCCTTTGATGATACTCGTCGTGGTAAACCCGTCCCTATGGTTCGCAGTAACACTCGTTATCAATATGCAAGGATCGCTGAACAACTGGACGAAGATGAGATAATCGAATTTGGCATTTACCAGTATCCTGAGAGCATGACCGCCGTTCTTCTGTCGTTGTCCAAGCGAGATATTCCTGTAATCATCGGAGAGATACAAGGACCAGTTGAATCCTATGGTTCTGTCCAAGGAGTAATCCACTCGGTTTTTATGGGGTCTTCTCCACGGCATTTTTTTATCAGGGAACTCTCTACAAACGACCTAATTAAGTGTATATATTCCAGTGCAAGATATCCAGAATTAGTAAAAGCACTACAGGAAGAAGAAAAAGTTGTACATGTTCACGGGTCAATAAAAACTGATATGGTCAACCGGAAAATAGAACAAATAATTTTGCAAAAGATTGAAGTCGCTGAGAAGTTGTCTGATAAAGAATTTGAAGAATTTTTTGGTTCTTGCCCAGACCTCACTGGTCAACTTAGCACGCAAGAATTTATAGATCAGATTCGAGGTCGGAATGACTAAGCCAAAACTTTATATGGATTCCACCTGTTTTATAGATATGGCGAAAAATGAAGTCGGTACTCTTCCAAAAACATTAGATAACGATGTGTGGTTCTGTAAGAAGCTATTGGAAGCTCATCGTGACGGCGAAATACAAGTATGCACAGCTATATTGACTATTGCCGAATGCCAACATGCTGATGGCTTTTGTGATAATGGCGTGCAGCGATTATTTAAATCCATACTGACTTCAGGACAATTCGTTTTCCTTATACAAGATACAATTATAATCGCGGACAGAGCCAGAAAACTAAGATGGACTGATAACCTTGCGTTCAAGGGTGCAGACTCTTTGCATATAGCATCTGCATTAGATATAGGATGCTCTGAGTTTATGACTACCGATGGGGATATTCTTTCTCGTGCAAAAGAAGTTGTCAAACTTGGAATCCGTATAATTCAACCCCATGAGACATCACTTCTACCGGGGAAATACCGTCAAGGCGGATTGTTACCACAAAAAGTATGAAGCCGAAAAAGAAGGATAAGAGCAAAACAAAGGACAGAAATAGTAATCTTCTTAGTTTTAAGGGGATTCCATTTGAAGATGTCCTATCTGATCTTCTAAAGATCAAACCAGAGCCTAAGCAAAAGAAAAAGAATAAGAAAACGAGTTTCTAAAACAAATTACGTGGATTAAATCTTAAACGGAGGTAATAAAAATGTCATATCTTACAGCCGAAGAAAAAGAGGAAATTATTAGGCGTCGTGGCAATATTTCTGATGGGGACAAAGAGAAACATCCTATAACTAATTTAGAAATACATCATAAAGATCGAAATCCAAACAATAACGATTCTCAAAACCTAAGAGTACTAACAAAACAAGAACATAAAGATTTACACAAGCGGTACGGACGTTAGTTTTTTGATAGATATAATTGAACCAGTAGGTATCAAGGTTATATCTCGATATTCATTTTCGTTGTTAAGTTCTGCGGCTAATATTGTAGTAATTTCGTCGCTTGCAATTAAATAACCCAGGCTATTAAATAAAACCATTTTGTGATTCCTAATTGCTTTTTCATCGTACGTTCCAGAGAAAAATCTGGCATCACGCCATTCAACCAGAACCATTTTTTTCTTGGTATTCATCTGTTGACTCCTTAATTTGGGTTTGTCAAATATACAATCACCTAATCAAAAGCTACCGTTGCGGTGTCGGATAGGCAATTCCTAGCATCACACGTGGAAATCGCAGATGTAACCATTAGTGTCTTTAGATTGAATGCAGGCCTCATGGCTGAATTCAAGGCCTTTAAGGCGAAATACGGAACTACGCTAGCTACTGGAGATATCGATGGGGACTGGATAGAAGAGGTGGTGGTTGGCTACTGTACAGGAAAACAGGATGAAGAAGCTCATGGCAGAGATCCGAGCTATGGAATGGTAAAGATTTACAAATACACAAGTGGCCAATTGACAGATACCGGGATTGTTCTTCGTCCATACCAAAAGGAGGGATACGAAAGCGCTCCAAATATAGCTCTCGCTGATGTGGATGGGGATGGGGTGCCTGAGCTTGTAACCGCTCCCGGCCCAGACCCGAATGCGCTGGCCAAGATAAAGGTTTTTAAAATAGATACAAGAGAAGGCGTCGGTCGATGGAAGATCGCTTCCCAATTGGCAGAGTTTGTCGTTGACTTTGGAGAAAAGGGAAGGCATGAAGGCGGAGTTGAATTCAATAAAGATAAAGATGGTAACAGTAGGTATGGTGCCAATATCGCTGCGGGAGATATTGATGGAGACGGCAGGGCAGAGATTATTGTTGGCGCAGGTCCGGACCCGACGAATACTTCCGTCATTAAGGTCTATCGTGGGGATGGGACATTTACAGGCATTCAATTTACGGTATTTCCGGACCAACATTCTAACCATGGTGAAAAGGAATCTGACCACGAGACGGAGAGCCACTACAGATATGGTGTTTATGTGGCTGCTGGAGATATCGATGAAGATGGTATCTCAGAGATCATTGCTGGCACGGGTCCAGACCCGAAGAATAATGGATGGGTGAGAATATTTATTGGGGATGGGACACCTATGGGCAATGGATTTCTTGCCTACCCAGAAGAGATAAAATATGGCGTAAGACTATCCGGAATTAACGTCGTCCGATAATGCAAAGCCGTCAAGCGAGGTTAGCGAGGCGCCTGGGGGTGTAAGACGCAGTCAGCGGATCAAGATTCATAGATTTGATCGAAGTCCCTTAGGTTTCTCCAGAAAAGGTCGGAGGCAGGTTCATTTTTTCTCATCCATGGTTCCTCGTGAACAGACTTATTGTCCCGAGAGCTTGACCGGAAACGCGCCTCCGGCCTTGCCGATGAAACACACGTAATCTCCGGCGTTGAGGATCAGGGGAGGTGGGCTGTCCATGAGGCTGTCATAACGCCCTTCGAGACCCTGGGTTAAGATAATTACTCGGCCGTCGGCCGGGATCGAGCAGTCGAAAACCCTCTGGCTTTCGGATTTCCTCCATTCATTGAGGCCCTGGGCGCCGATCACGATGGATTCACCATCGGTCAGAACGGGAATGTCCCGGCATTCCGAATAGAGGAAATTTCCGACCTTGAGCCAGTTTTTCCCGTCCCCCGCAACCACTGAAAATCCCAGAATGTCTCTTGCGTATGCCAGACACATTGCCGTCGAATCAGGGGACTGAAGTCTGGACAGCATGTACCGGGTTCCGCTCTTTAAATAGATATATCCTGGCAGTTCGGTGATGGTTCCTGTCTCGTCGACGCCTGCGCCAAATTCGTAGTCCGAAACATTGCGGAAAAGCCACTGCTTTCCGGCAAAGGCGGCGGCGTCAACGCCGGTTGTGCCGGGGATGATGCCCTCCGCATACACGACGCCCGCCGTTTCCGACCCTGTGAATGCCAGGAGATAATTGGTCTGATTGCGTTTTTCAAGGGATATCCGAAGCCCTAAGTTATCATGGAAAAAACCGTCGGATTTGTATTGTAGGGTCTTCGACAGGGGAAAGGCGCCCTCCGCAAAAGAATACAATTTCATGGCACTACTGCCCAGATCGAATTCAACCTTGTAGATGCTCGTATTTGACGCGTAGAAGCCGGCGTAGTTCAGGAGTTCCTCCGGGATCACCCCATCGGGAAGGGGCAGTTTCACCCCGCCGCCGACATGAGGGACGATCCCTTTCCCCTCCAGCAAGGCCTGCATGATCGTGGACCCAACAGTTGAGGCATCGCCGCCGGCTCCAGCGAAAACGAGGGCGATCGAAAGTTTCTCCTTCGGCGCAACGTACAATGTGGAACTGAATTCCGACGTTGCCCCATTCTTGGCCAGGACCGTCACCCCCTGTTGGGCAAATTTATTGACGGCCACGAAATCCCAGCCAAGGCCACAGTTGAACCAGGGCGTGCCGCCGAGGGCGGTCTCGGGACCGTACTGGGCCCGGGTATACTCGGAAAGAGAAGCTTCCGAAAAAAGCCGGTTTCGGTAAAGAACGGTTGAATATCGGCACAGATCCTCCGCGGTTGAGGAAATGCCGCCAGAAGCCATCACGCTGACATACTGGACGGGCATGGCAAGACCCGTTTCCGGTTTGTAATCCAGCGCGATATTCGTGTTCCCATCCTTGAAGAAACAGGAAGAATTCTTCATCTTCATCGGCTTGAATATCCGCTTCATCAGAAAATCCGCATAACTCATCCCGGAAGCCGCCTCGATGACCGCTTCCGCAACGGTGAATCCGTCATTGCAGTAAACGCTGATTTCACCAGGCGTATGCTTGAGACCTTGCGCGGCGAGATAGGAAAGCGTTTCACTGACGTAGTTGGGATTTTTTTTCGAACCGTCCGCGTCTTTGGCGTTGGTCCCCGGGAATCCCGATGTGTGATTGAGCAGCATGCGGACCGTAATGTCCTTGTACCGCTCATCCTGGGTGGTGAAATCCGGCAGATACGTGGTCACCGGCTGGTCCAGTTCCACCCTGCCGTCATCCACCAGCAAAAGAATGGCGGCGGCCGTGAAAATCTTGCTGATCGAACCAATGTTGAACTGAGTGTCCTTTCCTACCGGTAATGCGTTTTCCCGGTCCCGCATCCCGAAACCTTCGGAATAAACGATCTTCCCGTTATCCATGAACGCGATCGTGGCTGAGGACGCCTTCTCGGACGACAGCGTTTTCCAGATCTCCCGCCGGGCTGTATGGATGGCATCATCATACAGGGCCTTGTTAGCGGCCGCTTCAGTCCAGGCGAAACTCTGGACAACAACAAACAACAGGACGAACAAAAAAAGGGATCGCTTCATGAAATACCTCCTTTTTTTCGGGTGTTGAACACAACCCTTTCCTCTATCCCCCCGATCCGATTGCATCATAGTTTAAGGAGTCGAGTAGACCGGTTTCTAATGATACCCCAGGTTGAGCTTTGTTTTCTTGGTTAGCCACCTAGTTTCCCAGCGGTGCGACAATATTTCAACCGTAAGTCCGGTGATCCGCTTGTCAACCAAATGGATTCTCCAGACTTTGCCTGGCGCACTAACAACTTGTTTAGGATGAGTCGAATATACGAAAAAGGGAGTAGTATGTCAAGAAGGAAAAAGCCATTGAGAATTACCGATTCCAATGAAGCATATTTCGCAAGAATGTCTTTTGAAGGATTACAGGAAGGAGTCCTTAACTTGCCTAAAATCTGCCCCCCGAATGACCAATTTAACGCTTTCACCTACTACTAAATACTTTCGGTCACCGATAGAATTAACTATTACCGTTAAAAATGCTCATTCCTATCATATGAGCAAGGGCAGGAGGAGCCTTGCAGCTCCCCCATGCTTGTACTGTCAGTCCGATTGCTTTTAACCTTAATGCAACGGGGCGGCTTATCATCTCCACCTACAAAGTTTCTCCTGTTTGTACCACTGAAAATCAGCGATAACCGTTTGTAAGAACAGCTAAACGCAAAGGTTAAGGGATATTCCTGGCCCAAACCTTAGAATCTTTCTCTGATCGGTTAACTGTGTTTTTTTCACGCCAAATTCACGGTTGCGGTGTCGTGGAAAAGCAAGTAATAGGTGCCACCGGAAAGCGTTACGCTTTTTGTTCCTTCTCCCGTTTCAATCTGCTTGAAGTTGCTGTCATATATTTTCCAGCGGCCACCGGCGACGGCAGGGGTGATGGTTACTGTTTTCGTTATACCGGTCGCGTCGAGTGAGCGCCATTCCGCAAGACCTTCCGCACCGATAGTCACAGTTCCGTTGCTTAACTCCTGTATCGTCTCCTGAGGACGATAGAGATAACTGCCGAAGCGAATCCACTCCTTGCCGGCACGGGTTTCGATAACAACATCATCAAGCTCCGTTCCATACATTTGAGGAATCAACAGCATCATGCCTGCCCTGGAATCGCTGAAAAAAGGATTCACAACCTCAAGTCCCCCCCAGTAGTCAGCAAAGAGCAGGTTATCAACTGAGGGTAACTGCATCAGGGGTGATGCCCATCTGTCTGAAGATTCGGGATGTTCATTAGTCATCAGCCATTTTTTACCCAATCGACTGTTCCATGCAGCCGGTAAAACCCCTGCAGCGGTAACTTGCTGTCCATAAATAAGATCATCCTGATAATGGCGGTACCCCTGAGGATAACGAATAATGAGGTATTGCCGTCCGTCGGCTGTTTTGAATGAAAAAGACGCGGAAGGGTTGGCATCGCTGGAAAAACGATCATCGTCGCGTAATTTAAACTCCGTCATCAAATCTGTCCGCCCCGTCGTAAAATCTTTCCAGCCGTTTATGCTTGTATCATACTTGGCAATATTCAAAGAATCGGATTGTCTCTGCACTCGCATGAACGAGTTATAACTCGCATAATAGCCGCTGACGGAATTGAGAAGCTCATCCGTTGGCGTCTTCTCTGGACGAGTCGACAGTTGCAGCGGGGTGGGCATTGCCGCAATCCTTCCCTTTTCCGCAAGGGCTCTAAGTAGCATCCTCTCGGCAATAGTGGCCGCCTTGTCGTGACTGAAACCACCGGAAACGCCCAGAACTACAGCCGCCAACCCTTCCTCCCGTGCGATCATCATCACAGCGCCGGCTAAGGGACCGTCTCCGCCCTTTTGCCAGCCGGTTACACCGACGGCACCCAGTCCCGGCTGAATCACCGTGTCCCAGCCCAGTCCATAGCTCCATGCATTTGCCTTGACGGGATTGAAACTTGTAAGCGTCTGGTCAACACCCATCGCAGCAACGGAGTCTTCCGAAAGGATGCGTACATTGCCCAGCTTTCCCCTTCCAATGAACATCATGGCAATCTTCGCCATATCTGTCGGGGTGCTGTATAGTCCACCGGAAGCGAAAGTGTTTATGAACAATTGCGGCAGTGGCGTATCGCCTTCATGTCTTTTGGCAAAACTGCCGTCCGGAAAGTAATCCAGAGGATAACGGCTGTGATTCATGCCAAGCGGGGTAAATATCTCATCTTGCACAAACTGCGGATAGCTTATGCCTGTACGCTCCAAGACAAGTTGCTCGATTATAGTAAAGCCGTCATCGCAATAGACGCTCAGGTAGCCAGGGGAGTGCTGGAGCCGCGCCGTCTTGAGAGTTTCTAACACCTGAGTGGAATAGCTGAACTGCAAAGGGGAGGAAGTTTCAGCATTACGGAAGTCGGTGCCCGGGAACCCCGATGAGTGGTTGAGAAGCATCCGGACCGTAATCTGCGTGTATTCGGGCGAAAGCATACTGAACGAGGGAATGTAGTCCGTGAGCGGCGCATCGAGGGAAACCTGTTTTTGATCCACAAGTTTCATAACGGCAATGGTAGCCAACATCTTGCTGACCGAGCAGATAGGATACATAGTGTCCGTCATAGGCACACTATTTTTCCCTTTATCCGCCAAACCGAAGGTCTCCGCCCATACCAATCTCTCTCCGTCGATAAACGCCAATGAGATGGATGAAGCGCCGGTATTTTGCATGATATCGTTCGCGGCAGCCCGCCCTTCGGCAATTGTAGCGGCGTAAGGAAAAGTCCAACATTCGTAATCACAGCCTGTCCCACTCAACGCAACATTGATCGTTGCTGTATCGGGATCGTTTGAGGTCATCTGCAGGGTTGCTGTCTCTAATCCTGCCGATTTCGGCGTAAATAGGACTTTCAGACTGTAACTCTTCTTGGCCTTGATGGTGACACTGCTACTCCCCTGAATGCCAAAATCTGTCCCCTCTAACCCTGAAAGCGTTATCAAGAGATCTTCTGTACCATTGTTCATAATCTTCAATGTCTTCGTCGCCTTCTTCCCCACCTTCACACCACCGAATTCAAAGGAAGTTTGAGCGACTGAAATACCAGGGGTCTTTAAGGCAAAATCTGCTGTCACAGTCACTGCTTTATCCACTGTGACCGTGCATGTCTTCGTGCCCGAACAACCCCCACCTGACCATCCTGTAAAGATTGAACTCGCATCGGCCTTGGCCGTCAGCTTCACTTTCTGAACCTTCGAATAGGTCTCGCTGCAGTCCGAGCCGCAACTGATCCCTGCCGGACGACTGGTGACTGTTCCACCTCCTACCCCTGCCTTCACCACCGTCAAACTATACCCCACTGGCTGAACATTAAATGTCGCCGTCACCGCCCTGTTGCTGTCCATGGTTACCGAACAATTCCCCGTCCCTGAGCACGCTGGGGTAGGTGCGAGCACCCAAAGAAGGACCGCCAAAGAAGCCACGAGGCAAAACATCCTTTTCGTTTTAAACATGATCACTTCTCCCTTCCTTTATGCCTTGTCTTTTTTGTTTCTCTTCAACCCTGTTTCTCTTGCTCTATTGGGAAAAAACCCGGCTTTCTTTTCCATGATTATCTCCTATGTCGAAAAAGAAACCCTAACATTAGGTGAAAATGTCCTTTCCTTTTTACCCCGTTAGAAAGCCCCGGCATTTTATGCCGGGGATGTTATAAATAGAAAGCATCAACTCCTTGTAAAGGCCGGGTCAAAGCCTCGCCTTTCTAACGGGGTTTACTGAAACAATACCATTCTCGCTTCGCAAGGTCAACTTTTGGAGGGGAGTAAGGCTCCAGGAAATGACATATCCCCATGGGAAATGGATTTCTTGCCTACCCAGAGGAAGTAAAGTATGGCGTAAGACCATCCGGAGTCAACGTCGTCAGATGAGGAGATGATATTCCCGAATCATGCCATGCTTGTCCAAAATAAAGTTCTCACCGCCGAGTCGCCGAGGACGCTGAGAACACCATTCACCCTGCAGTTGGACCCTAAAACCTTGCCCCCAATTTTTTCAATTGTTTTCCTAAAACCTTGCCTCAGATTTTTTCTATTTCCCAATCCACAAATGTTTGATATGTTAATTGGTTAGAAAATAACCAGATTATCTCCCTCTCCCCTGGCGGTCGGAATCGACTCGTACCGAGGAGAGGGCGGGGGTGAGGGGGAGGATAATACCTTCGCAATTTTCATCGTTCGAGGGTGACGTACTCGTCATGAGGGATTAGGATAAGAATGAAAAGGAGGACTGAAAAATGAAGGCAATGGTCCTTAAGAAAGTTTCGCCGATTGAAATAGAGCCACTCGAAATGATCGATTTGCCAAATCCGGTTCCTGGCCCGAAAGAGATTTTGGTAAAGGTTTCCGCCTGTGGAGTTTGCCATACAGAGCTCGATGAGATTGAAGGAAGGATTCAACCAAACCTTCCCATTATTTTGGGCCATGAGGTTGTCGGGAAAGTTGTGAGTTTCGGCTCGGGGGTAACAAAATTTAGTTTGGGAGACCGGGTCGGAATTGCCTGGATCAATTCAGCCTGCGGGAAGTGCCATTTTTGTCGAGAAGGAAATGAGAATTTATGCTTAGAATTCAAAGGCACTGGATGCCATGCGAATGGTGGTTATGCCCAATATACCCTTGTTTCAGAAGACTTCGCCTATCTCATTCCCGAAAGATTTTCCGATTCTGAGGCGGCTCCACTCTTGTGTGCCGGCGCAATCGGATACCGGGATCTATGGGTTTCCGGCATTAAAAAAGATCAGACCTTGGGGCTTTTTGGATTTGGAGCTTCTGCGCACATTGTCATTCAGGTAGCTAAATATTGGGGTTGTGAGGTGCTTGTGTTTACAAGGAGTGAAGAACATCGCAACTTGGCTAAGAAGCTGGGAGCTTCATGGGCGGGTAGACCGGAAGATGAGCCTCCTAAGAAACTCAATTGCGCCATTGATTTTACTCCGGTTGGGGAAACAGTGCTTCATGCGTTAAGAGTTTTGGAAAAAGGCGGAAGATTGGTGTTGGCGGTCATTCGAAAGAGAAATCCCATTCCCCCCTTAGACTATGCTCAGCACCTCTGGGATGAAAAAGAGATAAAAAGTGTCGCCAATATTACAAGAAAAGACCTGCAAGATTTTCTCCTTTTGGCTGCTGAGATCCCCATCATCCCTGAAGTCCAGGAATTTAAATTGGAAGAAGCGAACAAGGTCTTAAATTTGTTGAAGCAGGGAAAAATCGAAGGAGCCGGCGTATTGAGAATGATGGATTAAGGCGAGTTAGAAATAAGGATGGGGAGCGATCAGATGGGCTGAAGGATTTTGACAGGAACTTGTTCCATCCGGCCTAAGACCGGATAGACAGGGCAGGCAGGCGTCAAGGGAGAACAGACCTTACCGTTGCGTTGAAAACGCAGTGGGGTGTGTTTCCGAACCTTTACAATGCGGGTTTTGGCATGCTTTATGGGTAACATGCGATGTCAGCCGAGGTGACTTTGGTAATATGCTGGAGAGCGCAGCATCGAAACGCTTAAAGGTGCCGCTGTAAAGCTTCTCCAACACACCCCACTACGTTTTGGAACATTTCTATGCAATTGGCGGGTATTCTCCGGGCCTCATCCGGCAATCATTCTAAGAAGGGATACGGTACCGATTATTGTTTGAAATATCTTCTGATGGAGGCAGCCAGGGTAGTGGTCATTTTTTCTTGAAATTCTTTTCGGTTGAGCAGACGTTCATCTTCCTTATTGGTGATGAAGGCCATCTCCACCAGCGCAGAGGGGATGTCCGGAGCCTTCAATACAATGAAGTTGGCCTGGCGAGAGGAGGGGTATTTCAAATGATTGATACCCTTCACGTCCTCAAGGAACAATTCAGCAAATCGAGAACTCTCCTTCATCGAATTGTTCTGCATGAGATCCAATAGGATCTGGTTCAGATTGGGATCCTTGGTGATGGAGGCAGGCCTCAAGAAAGCCCCGCCTAAAACGTTTGACATATTTTCCTTGTCGGCCAAGATTTTGGCTGCCTCGTCGGTTGCACCCGTAAGGGAAAGGCAATAAACCGAGGATCCCCTGGCTTGAGGATTAAAACTCCCATCGGTGTGAAGGCTGACAAAGAGGTCTGCACCATATTCTCTTGCTATCTTAATCCTTTGTTCCAAAGGAATAAAGTAGTCTCCCTTTCGGGTAAGATAAGTCTGAATCTCCTTATCTTGACTGAAAAGACGGGTCAGCTGCTCCCCCACCTTTAATACGATGTCCTTCTCCATTGTCTTGCGAGGGCCCACGGCTCCAGGATCTTCCCCACCGTGGCCGGGATCAATGACAACAACCCTTGTACCTTTGGGGCTGATCTCCTTTTGCCTCTGTCTCTCCTCCTGCTGCTTCTTCTCCTGTGCCAGATCGAGAAGGTCGATCACGAGGCGATGAGGTTTATCTTGATAGGGTTTCAGTGGAAAGATGGTAACGTTCAGAGGCCTTTTTTGATAGAAGATCAGTCTTATTTTGCCCTTCGCCAGTTTGGTCAGGCCAATTCTTGTAAGATATGGATCATTGACTTCAATCTCTTTCTTTTGAGTAAGAAGGGTAGCCCCTTTCAATTCGAGATAGGATTGGGGAGGGTTCTCCTGGAAGAAACTCTCATATTGAATCGGTTCTGTAAGATCCAAGACCACTCTGGTGTGATCCGGTGCAGACCAGAACCGAATATCTGTGATCGTTGCCGCTCGAACAGTGACGGGGTTGAGAAGGATTGTGAAAATTCCGATGATGGATAAAAAAATATATTTTAGAAACACTATTAACACCTTCTGGTCGTATCGATACCATATCAGATCGTATCTGTCAAACATGACTTTCGTGTCTGACTTTCGTGTCCGTGTCCGTTTTTCGTGCCCGTAATTACTTTGCACAGAGCCCTGTACAGAACGGTTTTCAGGACAGAGCAATAAGTGCTTAGCGTTTTGATCTTTAGCGGACACGGGACACGGTCACGTTGTTTCTGACTAAAACCCCTTAGATTTATAGACACGGCATGGGACGCCCCTTAGGCTAATTGAGCCAATCGCAGGGTCATAAGGAGGATCATTGCTGGTTAAAATGTTGAGGTTTATCCCTTCCAGATTCTGCTCCTACAGGTGTTGGGCATGGATGAACCTTCCGTAATTGAGGAATTACAAAATTTCTCCTTTTTCTCTTGACTATTCTCACTTTAAAAAATAAAATAATTTGAAGAAAATAAAAACCCGAAGAAAGGAGAACCTATGAGCCAGAAAGTGATCGATTTATTGAACAAGGCCCGGTCAAGGGAGTTGACGGCAATCTCTCAATACATGGCCCAGCACTACGAGCTGGAGGACAGCGATTTCGGCAAATTAGCTTCCAAATTTAAGGAGATTGCGGTTGCCGAGATGAAGCATGCAGAAAAACTTGCAGAGAGGATTTTGTTCCTGAAGGGGGAACCCACTTCAAAACCTGATGGCGTGGCCAAGAAGGGTCAGAAGATCCCGGAGATGCTGACGACCAATATGGGCCTTGAGGCGGGGGCGATGAAGATGTATAACGAGGCATCGTCGATCTGTGCTGCCGAAAAGGACCAGATCTCAAAAGAGCTGTTTGAAGAACTTCTCAAAGAGGAAGAGGATCATTTCAACTATTTTGAAAATGTCAAAGATCATATTGACAAACTCGGCGCGTCTTACCTGGTAACTCTCACAGGCTAAGAAGCTTAAGAGCTGTGAGAGATCCATTCCCTCTTACCCCTTTATCATTTCCCCCATTGCCCCCCCTTTCAAAAGGGGGGTGGGGGGATACAAAATGCGCAAAGAAGATGGAAAAATTAAATGGTATTTGAGGCCAATTAATGTAGTACTACTCTTATTTTTTGTATTGGGGCCTTTCGGCTTACCACTGGTTTATAAAAGTCCTACCCTTAGCAAAACAATAAAAATAATACTAACCGTTGTTGTAATCATTTACACATCCTATTTTATCTTTGTGTCGTTAGAAATCGGGAGAGAACTTTATAGAAGGTTGGAAGAATTGCAGGGTATATTACAGTAGATAAGATATTACCATCGATTGACATTGATTTTAGATTGCCAGACTGTCGAAACATCAGAAACACAGCGTAGAAGAAAATAGGGTCAGATCTTTATTCTTGACTTTCGGATGGCTCGCATTTCATTGTCAAGAATAAAGATTTGACCCCTTAACCTTCCCCCAGGGGCTTTTAAAGGGGATATTGGCTCAAATCTTGTGTAAGAAGGAGGGAGCGAGATGAGAAAGGGAGACACACAGGTTTTCATGACGTTAGGGTTTTTGGGGTTACTGTTCTTGATGCCTTTTTCAGGGGATGGGGCTGATCTTACCATTTCGAACGTCATAACGGGCAATGGCAACATGACGTTGAATGGTACGATGAGCGCAACGTCTTTCAGCGGCAGCGGCTCAGGGCTGACAAATCTTGATCCTACAAAATTGTCTTCAGGGACAGCGAATATCAATATATTGGGCAATGCGGCCACGGTGACCAATGGTGTCTACAACTCAGGGAGCTATGCAGACCCATCCTGGATTACGTCATTGTCCCCCGGCAAGCTTACTTCAGGGACAGCGAATATCAATATATCGGGCAATGCGGCCACGGCTACAACCGCTACAACGGCCAATTCCGTTGCGGTGAATGCGGTTACTGCTGCAACCATAGCCTTTTACGGGAATGTGGCGGTGGTGGCGCCAAGCGGGGGAGACTATAGCGACCCAGCCACAGCCATGGGGGCCTACAGCTCATGGTGTGGGACTCCTTCTGAGACAAACCCGTGTCTTCTGAAGATCATGCCGGGGGTATATGACATCGGGACCTCCCCAGTGGTGATGCAGCCTTATATCGATATCGAAGGCTCGGGTCAGAACGTAACGGTCATTACCGGCACGGTGAGCAGCGACAGTTTTCCTCCAACTAATGGGGTGGTCAACGGCGCCAGCAAAGCCGAGATCCGGTTTCTTACTGTGAAAAACATAGGAAGCGGGAGCGATGTTGTTGCAATCCTAAACATCAGTGCTTCCCCTTCCATGACCAACGTCACGGCCACTGCCTCAGGGGGAACATACCATTATGGTGTTTTCAACACTTCCTCCTCCTCGCCGACGATGACCAACGTCACGGCCACTGCCTCGGGGGGAACAAACAATTATGGTGTTTACAACCTCTCCTCCTCGCCGACGATGACCAACGTCACGGCCACTGCCTCGGGGGGAACATACCATTATGGTGTTTACAACTCCTCCTCCTCGCCCACGATGACCAACGTCACGGCCACTGCCTCGGGGGGAGCAGGCAGTTACAATTATGGTGTTGTCAACACTTCCTCCTCGCCGACGATGACCAACGTCACGGCCACTGCCTCAGGGGGAACAGGCAGTGACAATCTTGGTGTTTACAACCTCTCCTCCTCGCCGACGATGACCAACGTCACGGCCACTGCCTCGGGGGGAACATCCAGTTACGGTGTTTACAACATGAGCTTCTCCTCGCCGACGATGACCAGCGTCACTGTCACTGCCTCGGGGGGAACAAACAATTATGGTGTTTACGACAACGACTCCTCCTCGCCGACGATGACCAACGTCACGGCCACTGCCTCGGGGGGAACATCCAGTTACGGTGTTTACAACATCAGCTCCTCCTCGCCGACGATGACCAACGTCACGGCCACCGGCAAAAGCGGAACAGCCAATTATGGGCTATATGTTTCCATTGGCACCGTGCTTATCGACCGGTCGACCTTTGAGGGGAGCACGAACAGCATATCCAACGGGGGGACTGTCTACATAGGTGCGAGTAAACTGGTGAGCGCCGTAGTAGGTGGGGCAGGCGCCTATCACTGCGTTGGCGTCTATAAACACATAGGCTCGACCTTTTCTTCAGTCGATGGGAGCTGCAATTAACAGGCTTTTGGGGATTGAGGGAGAGGTAATGGCATCAAAATAGAGAAGCGCAGATCCGAACCATTCATTGGAGACTGAGAGGGCAGGGGTAGAGATGGTCCTGCCTTTCCTACGCACATTTCCAATCGTAATCGTTGACCCTTAGAGCTATCTTAGATCCAACCTTTGTAGAAGAAAATGGGGTCAGATCTTGACGGGCTGTTGCCCAAATAATAGTTGCATATATACTACTTTAATGGTATAAGAGTGGCATTAGCGTGACGGAGGGAGCTATGCCATGATGGGTTATCAAAACGGTTTCCAGTCTAAGTTGTTC
>Ga0315279_10001133_pt1 | contig 45470 bp, 44 predicted proteins | sample YL17G06_20_MG_FD_203694 | JGI IMG/M metagenome (GOLD analysis project Ga0315279, IMG submission 203694) | Sediment microbial communities from Yellowstone Lake, YNP, Wyoming, USA - YL17G06_20 | ecosystem: Environmental > Aquatic > Freshwater > Lake > Sediment | place: USA: Wyoming | collected...
GCCGCTATCCAGGAATACATCTCGAATCACAATCAAAATCCCCAGGTGTTCGTCTGGAGCGCGCCCGTGGAGCGCATCCTGGCTAAGATCGCCAAATGTAAAGAAGCGTTAGACGCACTACACTAGGATGGCGGCCGGACCGAAGAATCGGACGAAGATGTTCCACTCACTAGCGGGACGAACGTGTCGTCCCGGCCGATTCGACTTGCGAGGTTCGATGCTGAGCGGACCCGGCAGTTGCGCGCTTTGAGGAGTGGCTATTCACACGCCGAGTTGAGGTGAGTTGACACACTATGCAGATCAGCCTGAGAAGTAACCCTGCCAGAATCTCCCTGTCGATCCTCGAGATGGTTATATTTCTGGTCCTGACGACCTGGATAGTTAAGGCCTACTTGGCGGACCTAGCTTCGCACACGCCCACCGTCCAGAGTTTGCAACGCGCGGCAAAGCTCGATCCCAGCAATTCCGATTACCTCTGGCGGCTGGGGCGACTGTATCAATACAACTTATCCGACATCGATCCCGACAAGGCGGTCGAGCATCTGACCCGGGCCACCGAGGTTAATCCTTACAACCCCGAACCTTGGCTTGATTTGGGAACAGCCTTGGACTTGCAAGGAAAGACGATCGAAGCTGAGGCGGCATTGCGTCGAGCTGATTTCCTGGCGCCTAACCTACCCGCCTACCAGTGGGCCATTGGTAACTTTTTTCTGCTGCATGGGAATGTGAAGGAAGCATTGCGACACTTCAAAGTTGTGTTGGCCGGCACCAACCAGTATAACCAAATCCTCTTTGAAACTGCCTGGAAAGCTTCGGAGACTCCTGACCAGATTCTCACCGAGCTCATCCCGGAAGAGATCAAGACAGAAACCGACTACCTCTATTATCTGATCGGTTACAAACGTTACGCTGAGGGGAGGGATGTTTGGCGACGGATCATGCAAAAACCTGAGGGTTTCTCCCCTCAGCAGGCTGCGCCGTACATCGATAGCCTCATCGTGTCACACCGGCCCTCGGAGGCATACCAGGTCTGGACGGACCTTCGAAATCAAAACTTGCTTAAACCCACCTACCTGCAAACCAGCCAAAACCTCATCATCAATGGAGACTTTGAAGAAGACTTAATGAACATGGGTTTTGACTGGCGGATCGCTCCCGCGGAGGGCGTATATGCCGGGGTTGACACAACTACCTTTCACTCCCCCAGTCACTCCGTCATGGTGCAGTTCCCGGGAACAAGCAACATCTATTATGGCAAGGTTTACCAGTACGTGGTAGTGAAGGGTGGGCGTTCCTACCGGCTGCGCGGATTCATGAAGACACAAGGGATTACCACAGATAGCGGTCCACGCCTGGAGGTACTCGACCCCAATGATCCCGCCGCTCTCGATCAGATAACCGATGGACTGACGGGAGATACAATGGGTTGGACTCAGCTGATGCTGGATTTTAGGACGGGTCCAAAAACAGAACTGATCATTGTGAGGCTGGCTCGCAGGCCCAGCAAGAAGCTGGATAATCAGATTGCAGGGAAGGTCTGGATCGACGATTTGAGTTTGACCGAGTTGTCGAAAGAAGCCGCCTCGCCTCGTCGTTAGAAGCTTAGCAGACGAGCGCCAGAGACTATTGCTTATACGGCGGAGGGGGAACCATCTGGCTCTCCTCCCGACGCTCAATACACGCTGCCTTATATCCAATCCCCAGGACGACGCTAAAGATCAGTGCGTTGGCGGGTATCTGGAAATTGAAATCAGTCAGGCCATGCAGCAGTAAGGCCAAGGCACTTCCTATACATCCCAGGGTGATCGAACGGCGGTAACGTCGAGGATCATCGAGGAACGATAAGACCATCTTTCCAAAGAGATACAGAATTGGTAAGAACAGGAGCGCCGCACCGGGTAGTCCGGTTTCAGAGGCTACCTCGAGATAATCGTTATGCGTGTGATCAACATAAAGGTCGACGCTTCCCGTCTGGTAGTGGCGGTAGGCGCTTGCGAACGTTCCCAGACCAGTACCCACCAGAGGATAGTCCTTAATCAAGCGAATCGTGTCCTTCCAAATAGTAAATCTCCCTTCCATTTGAAGGAAACCCGGCTCCTTAATCGTCTCAAAGCGCTCCCACACCGGCCCCAGACCGATCCACAAGCCATAGCCGGCAACACAAGCCAGAAAAAGGATTACCGCCACCAGCCAAAGTCTTCGTTTTGCTTTAAGCTGTGCCAGCACTGCGACAATTCCGATGGTAAGGACGGCGGAAAAAGTACCCATCCGCGACCGAGAGAAAACCACCGCAACCAGCAGGATAACCAGCAAAAAGAAGTAAAAGAAAATCTGGAAGCCCATCGAACGGGTCTCCCTGGAACGGCGGCGACCTCCCTCAACCTGACGTCGCTCAGACCAGATCTGAAAATGATAGAAGGCTATTGCCACGACAAAGGGAAGGGCCATCTCCAGGAGGCCTGCAAAGTGGTTTCGGTTGATGTAAGTTCCCGTGGCCTCCTCCATGTCGTACAGCTTGGTGTAAGTAAAAATCTTCTGCAACCCTGTCACGTACTGAAAGATGCCGTAACCTGCCTCAAAGCATGCCAACAAAATCAGACCCCGAATCAAGTTACTTTTTCTTTTGCGAGAGTCAAAGAGGTAGGCAGCCAAAACGAAGGCGCAAAGACAGGCAAGGAATTTCATGAAGGCCAAGAGAGTATCGTGCGGGTAGATACTCAAAGATGCCGATATTTGTCCATGATGCCACAAGCCCGCCACCGCTGTGTCCAGGCGGCGCGCTGGCGATAGAATAACGACGGCATTCCAGGGCAGCGGGACCATTTGCAGTACAGCCCAAAGGACGAAAAGGAGTGGCCAGATCGGCAAAGGCAATTTGATCTGGCCCCTTCGGGTCTGAACGATCAAAAGGATAAGGATGCAAAGAAAAAGGACTATCTCGACCGCGGTGGCGGCACTGGATTGGACACCCCCGAAGGCCAATGTCGTCCCAACGATCGACAGCAGTAGAATTATCTCAAGAACTTGGTTCAGAAATATCATTGAACTCACCGCCAATTTCGACCCGGGAAGGAATAGGATGCCACTACTGGAAGCCCACCTGGATTATCGACAATCCAATTGTCGGAGGGCCGCTTCCACACTCATATCTCAACACGCAGTTCGAGCGAATGCTTCCGGCCGTCTTGCGCCCTATTGGGTTTCAATTTCCCACTGAAGAGCCGGACACCTCGACCGCCCCTGTGCCGAGGATTTGATCTATGGTCGGGATCACGTGAATACCAACCCGGAGGGCGCGACACTGCCCCGTTATGTTCTCCAAATGATCTGATGACACTGAATTTGCAGAGACAATCAAGTCAGTAATTTCGTGCTGGCGCATAAGATCCCTCAACTGGTCGGAGGACCCCAGAACGCTATAGCCGGCGATCAGACGCCCCTTTTTGGTCACGTCGTCATCCACAAAACCAACCAGCTCCATGTGGGGGTACCGCCCAACTTCCAGGGCAACCCCCAGACCTGAAAGGCCCGCGCCCAAGATCAGAATGCGTCGCTTCTGCTCCGTCGGTAGAGGTTGATAACGATGGTCCATCTCATAAAGCGTGCGCCGTAATCCCCGGGCCCCGAGACACGCACCCATTACCAGCAAATACTCCATGGCAATCACACTCAAAGGAAGCTGAAAAACGTGCGCGGTGTTGATCTCCGTGGGAAGGAAAACGCGGAGAATCAGGAGAATTGCAGAGACCACGCTCAATGACAGGGCCAGCATCGCCGCATCCACCATGTTCACGTAACGCCAGATCATGCTGTAAATTCCCATGATATGGTTGGTAGCCAGGCGCATGGCCGGCAAGAGGAGGACGAAGGCATTCCTCTGCCAGCGATGAAACTCCTCGATCTGGTTCTCGTACCGCAGCCAGTAAGCAAGCCAGACTGCGCCCGCAAAGATCAGCGACTCTAACAAGATTTGACCCGCGCGACCGTACGGACTGATCCCGAGTCCGAAAAAACGGACATCCCTTGGCTCTGCCTTGCCCGGGATAAAGACCAGCAGAATGGTCAGCATGATCAATTTCAAGTCGAGAGCAAAACTCAGATTCTTGACGTACTCCGAATCAAGGTAACCCTTTTGAGGAAGAATGACTTCGCGATGGACCGCCTGCGGATTGTCGTCACGAGCGCAGTAGTCGGCTTCCATGCGGTGGTAGACGGAGGCGTAAGACGTGAGGCCGGGGCGTATAGAGAGCAGGGTTTGTTCTTCAGGGTTCACCAGATCCACTTCCTCTGGCACACGCGGTCGTGGCCCGACTAGGCTCATCTCGCCGAGCAGCACATTGATGAGTTGCGGCAACTCGTCGAGCTTGGCACGGCGCAACAAGCGCCCCGCGAGCGTCAGCCGCTGGTCTCCAGGAATCACGACCGCCGGACCGAGCAGGTCTGATCCTTGGCGCATGGTGCGGAACTTGAAAACCTCAAAGGTCGAGCCGCCAAGTCCCACGCGGGTCTGTCGAAAGAAAATGGGACCCCGCGAGGTCAGACGGACCAGAAGCGCACAAAGAAGCAGAATGGGGGTCAACACCAGCAATCCGATGGCTACGGCAATCAGATCAAACGTCCTCTTTCCCCACCTCTGATAAGCACCTTTCTCCATCTTTGGGAGCTCCGATTGACTAATCTCTATCGTAACTTTTCGAATGGAAGCTTCTATCCAGCCAACTTGCTGATTATATTCAACTGCCGACCAAAAGAGTTCTATCTGCCGTCCAGCCCCTCAGCCGTAAGCGCGCCATCGGGCTTTTCTTCACCCCTAGCGCGGATTTCTCTCCTCTCGGCAATCTCCAAACGCGCAACAGTGCGAACCTCATGAGTGGTATTGCATTCTAATGACTTACAAGTCTCTACACAAGTGGGGGGCTCCCCATTTTCGCCAAGCTTGAGACTGCGGGCTCGCAATAGCTTCGAACAGGGGGACGGCAAGGGACCCGGAAGGAATTCGTAGTACGGTCCCGGCCGGTGCTGTCCCGGAGTACAGAAAAGCCGACCGATTGCCCAGAGGATCTGGCGCTGACTTCTTTCCGGTCTTCAGGGATTTATCCGGGAAGCGAGGCACCGCCTTGCCGGCAGTTTTCTCCTCTCGTCGAAGCGAAAAGGTCACCCGCGGTTATGGAGCGTCGCACGGGCGTCGGACACTCGCTGTCGTGGAGAGCCCCCCGCAGATCACAGGGGTTCCGCCCTTGCTGCCTGAGTCGACGTTGTGTGTTCCGGATGTCTCTTAACCTCGCCCCATCCCGAAGTACTGAAACCCTATGCTCCTTGCTTTCGAGGCATCATACATATTCCTGGCATCGACCAGCACGTTGCCGCGCATGAGCTTCTTGACCTTTTCCAGGTCGAGATTTCGGAATTCGTTCCATTCGGTGCAGACCGCCACTCCCTCAGAGCCTTCCACCGCTTCATAAGCATCTGAACAGTATCGCACGCGGCCAGGGTCCAGGACGCGTCGCGCAGAGTCCATGGCGACGGGATCGAAGACCCGCAAACTGCATTGCTCGGCAAGCAGGCCCTGGCAGATCAATAGGGAGCGCGACTCGCGGACGTCGTCAGTGTTCGGCTTGAATGAAAGACCCAGAATAGCGATTGTCTTGCCGGCGAAACAACCCAGCCCTTTCCTGAGTTTTTCAACCACACGGGTAAACTGCCGGTCATTGACGGCGATCGCAGCATCAACCGTCCTGAACTCCAGCCCATAACATTTGGCGATCTGACTCAGGGCGCGTGTGTCTTTGGGAAAGCAATACCCGCCAAATCCTGGCCCAGGGTGCAAGAACTTCGGCCCGATGCGGCGGTCGAGACCGAGCGCATGAGCAATCACGTGAATGTCGGCACTGGGCCCGACCGCGTCACACAAATTTGCCATTTCGTTGATGAACGAAACTTTTAAGGCGAGAAAGGCATTGGCCGCGTACTTAATCAGTTCCGCGCATTCCCAGTTGGTGAAAACAAAAGGCGTCTCAATCAGATACAGGGGGCGGTAAATATCTTTCATAATCCCGGCGGCGCGGTCTGAGGGACTCCCGATCACGATGCGATTGGGATGAAAAAAGTCTTCCACCGCCGATCCTTCGCGCAAAAATTCGGGATTGGAAACCACGTCGAATTCCAATGGGCGTGCCAGCTGTCGTTGGATTCTTTCAGACAGTTTCGCGGCTGTCCCCACAGGAACTGTACTCTTCACAACCACAACCTTGTAGTCATCCATTGACTCCGCGATGAGATCGGCGGCCGACCAAACCTGGGTAAGATCGGGAAGTCCGTCCGCCCCTGCATCCGTCCCCACGCCCACGAAAAGCGCCAGTGAATTCCTGATAGCCTGCCGGATGTCTGTTGAAAACTGCAAGCGGGCGCGTTGCGTGTTCCGCCGAACAAGCTCTTCAAGTCCGGGCTCAAAGATCGGCACCCGGCCTTCGTTGAGCACGCGAATTTTGTCACGGTCGATATCAACACAGGTCACCGTCAGGCCTAAATCAGAAAGACATGCGCCGGTGACAAGCCCCACGTATCCCGTGCCCATAATAGTGACGTGCACTGTTTGATGGTCCTCCTTTTACCAACGTTCTGCGGGGGAGAAATTCCGGTCTGTTCCTCCGCCCGTTCTCTTATCCCGATCTTGCGCCTGAGCTACGCGCAATCCGTGGCCTCCTGGTCGGTCGAGGCGGCCCCTCCCTCAAAAAGGGACGATCGCTGCGACAAACGGCCATCGAGGGCCAAGCAGCTCGCGATACACAGCCAAAGTTTGCCGCACTACCAAGTCTTCCGAGAACTCTTGCACAGCGATTTCTCTTCCCCGCGCTCCCATGCGCGCACGCAAGGGAGGGTCCTTGAGAAGGGTCTCGATGGCATTAACCAAAGCTTCGCGGTCGCGTGCCGGCACGAGCAGGCCGTTTTCACCGTTGCGAACCACTTCCCTGCAACCCGGCACATCCGTAGTCACGATGGCCCGTCCGCACGCCGCCGCTTCGATCAGGACCTTTGGAACGCCCTCGCCGTAGTACGAGGGGAAACAAACCACGTTTGACTGGGCAAAAACCACCGGCATATCATTCCGATGCTCCCACCACTCGACGACCCCGGAGGCGGCCCAGGAAAGCAATTGAGTTCGTGGTATGCACGCAGGGTTACCGGGGTCGGGGTCGCCGACCAAAACAAAGCGCGCTGAGACTCCTCGCTCGCGCAATTTGCTGGCAGCATCAACAAAATCTCCCACACCCTTCTCCCAAAGCATCCGCGTCGCCAAAATGACGACTGGGACACTGTCCGGTTCGGGTTGCGGTGAAAACTCTTTGGGGTCAACGCCCGAGCCTCGAATAACCGTCGTTTGTCCACGCCTGACGATTCCAGCTTCAATGAATATGTCGCGATTGTCACTAGTTTGAAAGATCGCCATCGTATCCTTTCCGTTGAGGGACCACCGAAGGAGCACTAAAAGCAGGCGTCGCAACAGACGCATGGCCCGGCGTTGGCTAATGAATACGTGACCTAAGCCAGCGATGGCGTTGACGGAAGGAATATTCCCACACACTCTGGCCGCAAGCCCCCCGTAAACTACCGGTTTGATGGCGACGTGATGCACAAGGTCAGGTCTTTCGCGCCGGTAAACACGCAGAACGTGTAGGAAGGCAACGAACTCACGGAAGGGATTCAGGCTGCCACTAGAAATATGCCATGGAATCAGCTGAAATCCTTCCTGCTTTATAGCTTCCTCAAGATAATTCACATGAGTCAAGACGACAACCTTCGCACCCCTGTCGCGCATCGCCCGAGCCAGCGAAACACGGTGGGACCAAAAATACCAGTCGTTATTGACCAGAAATAGTACTTTCAATGGAGCAACACATCAAAACCCGAAACGGTCAACTCTTCCTCCGAGAGATCCCGGAAGGGCGTCGCCATCTTGTGACACGCGGTCGGCACATGCGTCCAACGTTCGACGTTCGTGACCTCCACCTCGAATCCCGCCTCACGGAAAAGTTTCAGCATCTCAGTGTAACGGATTCGGTTGGTGTAAAAACCAGACCTGGACACAAAACCAGATTCCCAAGTCCGCTCTCGAAAACGGAGGTTGTTCAATGCACCGCCCAGATGGTCCCGAAGGTCAACCCGGTGCGAACTAACCCCGTCTTGACGCTGGATGCGGCGCAATTCACGCAGCATGGGCAGGAACCGGTCACGCCGAATATGTTCCAGGACGGCTTACGACCAGATAAAGTCCACCGCGGCCGTCGGCAATTCGTTCAGAGAAGCCAGTCCTGCTGTCAAATAATCGGCCGAACACACCATCAGAAACTCTTCCGTTGTGCGGCAATTCCCGAATCCCGCACCACGAAGTCCCTGCTCGCTGAGATACGATGCCATCTTGCGGTAGGAAGTCAGGTCCGTTCGCGCGAACGCTCCGACGTCCACCAAATATACCTTCGAAGCCCCCAGGGCCTTGGCGATCAAAGCCGAAAACAGTGAGTCCCCCGGCCCCAGTTCCAGACCGACGAAACCCCCAGTTTTGCGCGGAAATTGGACTCGTTCAAAGTGCCGGCAAAATACCTGGAACGCATATTCAGGACGTTCCATCTCTCCATGCTTGAACAGGGAAAGCCATTCCCAAAAGCCATAACTCAACGGCAGACGCGCCAAGATAATCTTCGCAACGATCTTTACTTGCCATGGAATATGCTGTTTGAGATCAAACCCGACCCGCGATGCTTTCATAAAGCGATTCATAAGTTTGCACCATCTTGGCCAATGAAAATTCCTGTGCCACCCGTTGCCTTGCTTTTTTGCCGAGGACCTGCCGCCCCGCGGGTCCCATAGCAATCATCTCGCTCAAGGCTGCGGCCAGCGCTTGCGGACTTCTGGGCGGCACCACCCGTCCGGTGTCACCAACAATCCTCGCCGAATCCCCCACGTCAGTCACCACACAGGGAACCCCGCAAGCCATAGCCTCCCCTACCACATTCGGAAATGATTCGCTCCAGGACGACAAGCAGGCGATGTCGAGCGCCGCCGTGAGGCGGGGAATATCTTCCCGACACCCGAGAACATGAACACAACCTTCCAAACTGCTTTGTTTCACCACGCGAGCCAACTCAAGGTTGGCGGGCGTTATTCCCTCCCCGGCCAACAAGAAGTGCACCCCATGCTCTCGCAAGCGAGCTGAACTCACTGCCTTAAAGAAGGTCTGGTGATCCTTCATAGGGTGGAAACGCGCGATGAGTCCGATCAGGATGGTGTCGTCACTTAAGCCCAACTCCTGCCGCACTGAATGGCGCGCCGCGCCGTCTGGCCTGAAAATGTCCAAGTCTGCGCCGTTGGAAATCACGACAGTCTTGGACGGGGCAAACCCCCAGGATTGATGCAACTTGCTGCCAGCCTCGGAAGCAAACACCGAGCAATCAGGGAACCGGGAAAGCCAGACACACAGGCGAACAGTCCAACGCGTAAGCCATCTGTAAGCGGCGAGGTTTTCATTCGAAGAACGAATCGTCCAGACGATATGCGGTACGCGGGCCAGTTTTCCTGCGAGCAGTCCCAGGAGGTTTGCATGGTACATCCAGCATTGCAGCAGATCAGGCCTTAACCGTCGCAAGATCTTGACCAACCGCACCAAGCCGCGGAGCGATGGTGTTCCCGGTCGCATCCCGAGCGTACAAACCTTAACGCCGACTGTACGCAGACGCTCGGCCACCGGGCCTGGTTCTGTAACGGAGACTACCGTATGCAAGAACCGCCGGCGGTCACTCTGACCCAAAAGCCTAACCAATACCTGTTCGGCGCCGCCAACGTGCAGACCGGTAATCAGGTGCAACACTGTGTACATGCTTAACCTTAAGTGGGTTGAGGGGGATGAGCCTTTTGACGTGCCCGACTGTCTCGCTCAGGAAATACCATATCAGGTGAAACTGTGCCCAGGCAAGGACCCAGGATATCTGAACTCGTTCACGCGGAGTCGCAAACTCCGGAAGCAGCCCGTAAAAGACGATGAGCACAGCGTAATAGAAGGCAGCAAAGCGAAAGACTCGATTCTTCAGAGATAGCCGAGCAGCTGTGATGATGGCAGGAATGAAAAGCGCCCAATGTAGAAACGCACCCGGCTCGAGATGAGAGTATGCAAGGCCTACCCGCCAGGGCTGCGGGGTGAGGGCCATCCTCACAGGCCCGGAAATCCAGCCTCCCTCCCTTAAGTCTTGAAAGGTTTGAAAAGAACCTTGCGGAAAGATCAAGTAGGTACCGACGGCAGCGAGCAAAATCAGGGGTATTTTCACCAACCCCTTGACCGCGAAGGCGATCCAGACCCCGAACGAAAATAGCATGAGTACAGGAATGTAATAGCGGATGGAAAGAAACACCAGGCAGGTCGCCACCAGAGGGATCGCCCAGCGCGGGTTCCTCTGTTGGACGAGTCTGATCCCAGAGTAAGTCGCCAGGAGCGTAAGCATCAGGACGATGGTGTCTTTGAGATTGACGAAGGAAGACCAGGTGAGGATATCCCAGTGGAACAAGAAGAAGATTGCCAACCATTTAGAATAGTTCTCTGCGCAGCCTGATATGCGGACAATCCTTGCAAGCAAGAAGGCGGACAGAAAGGTGGTCGCAACGTTCAGGAATACCGGCGAGGAGTAGAAAGGTCCAAACACGTAGATCGCCAGCAGGTTCCACCAGTAATATAGGAAGTGGTTCCCCCCCGCCGCATAGAGTTGATCGAGACCACCGACAGTGAAAAAGATCAAAAATGGGTTACGACCCTCGGCCAGCATGGAATCAGCCAGGCGGAAATACGTCACATCGTCCAATAAATTCCAGGATCCGTCAAAGAAATAGGCAAAGTACAAGAACGGAATCGCAGCCTTGGCGGCCGACAAGGCCAGGGCGATCAAGAAATTCAGCTTGAGCCCTCGCCAGAGTAGCCAGGTGCCCAGGACAGCCACAAAGAAGGCTGGCAACCATAAGTTTTCAAAAGGGACCAGCATCGCTCACTCGCTGTATCAATTCCTCATACTGTGCCACAACACTCTTAATTCCGAACCTATCGTAAAAGGCCGGTTCAATCTGTCCGCGACCTTGCCACTCTTTAGCCTCAAGAGCCTTAATTATACCCTCGGCCAGGCGAGTAGGACCATCGGATGCGACGAGCTTCAACCTCTCAGTCTTTTCGGCAATCTCTCGAAGGCCACCTGGACAATCAACAGCCACGACAGGAGTTCCCAACGCAAGAGCTTCCAAAACCACGTTCGGCAAACCCTCATACCTTGAACAAAGCACCAGCAACGCAGCATGTCTCAAGTAAGGATAAGGGTTTGACTGAAACCCAACCCAATGGACGGACCCAGCCACACCCAACTGGTCGCATTGCACTCTGAGTGTGCGTTCGGCCAGCCCGCTGCCCAGAATCGTTAATTTGGCCTCTGGGAAGACGTTGCGAACTTCCACACATGCCTTCAGCATGAGGTCATAACGCTTTTCAGCCGCCAAGCGCCCGATAGCCAAAAGTTGGGGACCATCGCCCTGATATGGGTTCGGACTTTTTCCAGCTAATTCCTTAATTCGATCAACGTCCACAGGGTTATAAATCCGCACCATCTTATCACGCGGAATGCGCAAGTACTCAGCCAGGTCGTCAAGCATGTAATCGGACTGACAGATTACTCCATCAGCTTTTGTATAGAAGTTACGATAGAGCCATCTCCAGATGCGGGGGTGAGAAACGTTCTGAGAGAAGTGGACACTTGGAATAGTGCCTTCCCGAAGCAATAACTTTGTCTTTCGCGGCAACAACGGTTTGGCAAGAATCAAGGCGAGATTCAGATATCCCAGTGTCGAAACCACGACGTGGGGAGTAAGCTTGCGAATCTCTCGGACAAGTTTATGTAGTCCGAATCTGACCCGGCTTACGTTAAGGTTCACCACCCTTTCCGGAGAATCTATATATTGAAGGTTGGGGCCATCCCCCTGAAAAGATACAAAGTAGGGATCAAAAAGGGTTCTGTCCAAATGGTTGAAAAGGGTCACCATCACCCTTTGGGCACCACCGTACCCGAGGTTCGCCGTTACGAAAACGACCTTCTTTCTCATTGCTTGCGCAGCAGGAAAATGCTCGGAACAGCCTCCCCCTTCCTCTTGGCAATGAATGTCCAGATCATCAACAGAAGATCCTCGACTGCTGCGGAAACGCTCCGTAGGCGAATCGAGAAACGCAACTTGTTAACCGATGGAGACTGCACCAAGATTCGGTACCCACCGCCCAAACTCAGCAACCACTTCTCCAACGCCTGTGGGTCGAATAGGATCTTAGCCGCGGGCAAGTGCAAGAAAAACCTACCAAGGTCGGGATAGAGCTTGGATACTGCCTGCGCATACTTGAGGTTGTTTACACCTCGGTTGGGCACCTGCACGACCAGCAAGCCACTGTCCACCAGCAATGAGTCTGCTACGCGCAACTGTTGTGCAGCATCCGGCATATACTGCAAACAGTCCCAGAAACTTATGAGTTCGAACCGTTGGCCCTTGAGCCTTTCGCAAATGCCAGGTTCAGTGAGTGAGCCTACAAACGTCCGCGCTGCTGGAAGCCTCTGTTGGAGGGACTGGCAGCTTGCTTCAGATATTTCAACACCCCAGGGGGCATATTCCTTTGCGGCCATTTCTTCAAGAAAAATCCCATAGCCAAACCCGACATCAAGAACCTGGCCCTGCCGAGGAGGGAGGAATTCAGCGATTTTATCAACCCATCCCTCAAAGAAGACTTCGCTCTGCGCCCTTGCCCCCTCTAACATGTCAAAGTAAGACTTGCTGGCCAGCCTTGGGTCGGGCCTGAAGTCCTGTGTATTGTACGCGATGCCGCACCGACAACGCACAACCGGCAATCGATTGATTTTCTCCAGATCCGTTCCCCCGCAGAAATCGCAGGTCATGATGTGCGACTCCTCTTTGCGGTTTTCAAAACCAGGTGAGCGGACCTTTGAAAAAGCACGTCCAGTAGCGACTTCGACCGGTTGGAGAACATTTGTTTTAGTTCCGGTAGACCGATGAAGTAGCCCCTGTTGGCGCCGACAAAGGAATCCAGTCTCTCGATGTCGGCATCCCGCATCTGGTTATGATGCAAGCAGATCGTCCAGACTCCGAAGGGCATCGTTCGGAATCTCCACATCTGTTGAGGAATCCAAAACATCTCATGCTCGACATAGGGGTACAAGGAAAAACCGTCCGAAATGCAGTTGATTTCAACCGTTTTCAGGATTGCCAGAGTTGTGGAGTCGAATGAATGGCCCGGAGCGACCCAAACCTGAGGTTTCAGCCCTCTGCCGCGCAGCAGGCTCACTCCCCTCTCGATCTTATCCCGCTGCTCTCGTTCCGGCAGCCCCACGAATTCGCCTTGCTCATGAATCGGAACCAGACTCTTTCCTCGGCAGGTATAGGCATGCTGGAAGCCGTGGAGCCCGATTGTCCACTGGCAATCCTGGAGCCTCCTCATCTTCATCCAGAAATCGGGATCCTCCCGGTTGACGATCAAATGCGGATCCCGATTGTCAGGAACCACGGCAATAATAGGTTTAACGTCATACTTGTTTACGATGGCCTCGACCTCTGTCCATCTGGCGTGGCTCATCGTGGGACACACATCGTCGAACCTGAGGAGATACCTGACCATTAGGCCCATTCCTCTGACCAAGCCTGGAACATGAGGATATCCCAGAGATAGTAGTCCCAATTCCGAACACCCGAGAGGTGCTCTCTCCACAGTTGGCGAATGGGCTCGGGACAGAAGTATCCTTCCCTTCTTAACCTCTGCGCATCTAGAAGGCCCTCGGCCCATTCTCGCAACGGGCCGCGAAGCCAGGAATCGATGGGCACGCCGAATCCCATCTTAGGCCGCTCGATTAGAGCCTTAGGGACGTATTGGTAGAGTACTTGGCGGAGCAACCACTTCCCCTGGCCACCGCGAATCTTCATAGAGAGTGGCATCCGGGCTGCAAACTCTACCACCCGATGGTCAATTAAGGGCACACGGGCCTCGAGGCTGACGCCCATGCTCGCTCGATCCACTTTGGTAAGGATGTCGTCCGGCAGGTAGGTAATCAAGTCAAAGAACATCATGCGTTGGAATAAACCGGGGAGGGACGCCCACTGGGTGGAATCAGTAAGGGCAGTCGCCGGCTCCTCGGCTCCGAGGACGATCTCCTCCGGCTGTTGCCAGTGGGATAACAACTGATGATAAAGAGCCTCAGGACTTTCAAAGGCAAGCACTTGGGCCAGTCTATGCACTTTCTGACCAACAGGCTTGGGACGCCCATACCTGGAGAAAAGAGGTGAGAGCCAAGCCAGCCACTTGTTATAGGTCTCCACACGACCGGCAGCAATGATCCGAGCCAGGAGACGGCGAAATGAGTAAGGTAACCATCCCACTTTCTGCCAAGCCGCATACCCAACAAAATATCGATCGTATCCCCCAAACAGTTCATCCCCTCCGTCACCGGAAAGGCTCACCGTGACATGCCGGCGAGCCAGCGCGGAAATCAGGTAGGTGGGAATCTGGGAGGAATCCGAAAAGGGCTCATCATACAAAGTTGGCAGCTTGGGGATTACCGCCATGGTTTCGTCAGGAGTCACATAGAGTTCCGTGTGATCGGTTCCCAAATGGGCGGCTACCGCCTTAGCCTGGCGTGCTTCGTTGTAACTGTCTTCGTAAAAACCTATAGTAAATGTTTTCACCGGACGGCTGCTCTGTGCTTGCATCAGGGCGACCACGGTTGAAGAGTCGATCCCGCCCGAGAGAAACGCGCCCAGCGGCACATCTGCCACCATGCGTAGCCGCACGGCTTCGCGCAACAATGCGTCAAGCTGTTCTATGGCCTCGCGCTCGGACCCTTTAAAGGGATTGGCAATTCCTTGCTCCGCAACTTCTTTGGCGGACCAATAACGCCTGGGTGTTGCTTGCTTTGCAGCCCCGGATTGGTTGGAGTTTACAGTCAAGATACATCCAGGCGGCAGCTTATAAATTCCCTTATAAATGGAATAGGGCTGCGGGATATAGTCATGGCGCATCTGGAGTGCCAGGGCGTCGCGATTGATCTCCGGCACAAAATCGGGATGGGCTCGCAGCGCTTTCAACTCGGAACCGAACAGGAACGTCTTACCAACCCAGCCGTAATACAAGGGCTTGATTCCTAACCGATCCCGCACGAGATGCAAAGCGCGTTCGCGTCGGTCCCAGAGGGCAAAGGCAAACATGCCAACAAATTTTTTGACCGCAGCCTCTAGTCCCCATTCGCTGATCGCCGCCAGCATTACTTCCGTATCAGAATGGCCGCGAAACTTACAGCCCTTGGGTTCTAACTCCTCTCGGAGCTCGTTGAAGCTGTAGACTTCTCCATTGAATACGATCACGTGCCGCCCACAGGCGGAGAGCATCGGCTGGTGCCCTTCAGGCGTAAGGTCGAGGATGGCCAGCCTCCGAAATCCCAGGGCGAGTCCCGCCTGAGGATCCACCCACGCGCCGGAATCGTCGGGGCCACGATGAACAAGCTGCTCCGCCATGCGACAGACACGGGTGCATAGTTCAACCTCATTCGCCAGGTCTCGAGTTAGAAAACCAGTTATCCCGCACATTTCTGAAAAACGAACTCGTTATTGCCGAGCCCTCCGCCACAGGTCTTTAGCTTCACTAGGGAAAAGCTCCTTTTTCGGTAGAAGTCGAAGATTTGTTCCGGCTTGGCGAATTCAAACGGGTAACCGCCCAGCCAGTCAACCCAGTCATGGACAACGGACATGCCTCTGGACTTCTTATAGTCGCGATACCGGCGCAGAGGGTTTTTCCATCGCACGATGTCAACGGCCAGTCCTCCCAAAACGAAGTAAGGCACGAAGATGGAGATGACAAGCAGACGCCAGGGCTTCCCTCTGTTATAAAGGGACTTCACCGTTCGCCAACGCAGCGACTTACCGCCTTGGTCGTTATAGAGAGCGATATATAGTCTCCCTCTGGAATTCACCAGGAGTGCCACGTTTTCCAAAGCTTGCCACATCTTGCCCGTGTGGTGCAGGACTCCCCAGGAGTAAACAATGTCGAATTGACCTAGTGCCGCGAGGTACGCAGGGTCCAAGACGCTACCCTCCTCGATGGTCCAGTGATGCGCGTCGGGGAAATAGCGTCGCTTCAACTCCTTTGTACAAGCCACGCTTTGAGGGTCGTAGTCAAAGGAGTGAACTCTCGCTGCGCCCAGCCGCATGGCTGCCAGGGAAAACAGGCCACTCCCCGAGCCGACATCCAGGAAAGACTTCCCGCTCAGGCTTTCGGCTTCGAGCATTGTGCGCAGCGACTTCTCCGCCTCGACAATGCGGTCCTCATTTAGCACCCCGAGGAATCGCTGCCAATTCTTGCCAAATTCAAACCGTTGTCCTTGCTCAACTTCTTTCGCGTACGAGACCATGAACTAATTCCCTCAATCAAGCTATTCCGCACAATTCATTAGTAAGAATTCATTGCAGCCGTGCCCACCGCCGCAGGTTTTCAGCTTTAGGAGGTTAAAACTCCTTTTTTTGTAAAAACCGAGAATTTCCTCGGGTTTGGCGACCTCGCATGGATAGCCTCCAACCCAGCCGACAACATCATGCCATGCCGACATGCCCCGACGTTCGCCGTAGGTCCTCCAGGTTCGGAATGGCCTCCCTAAGACTAGGTCTCGAATCATGGTAGGGCCCCACAGCCGAACGAACGCCGGCCAGAGTACAAGGAACTTAAGCCCGTTCGGCAATCTATTGTAGGTGCTTTTAATTTTGAGCCAAAGCTCACTCACAAGTCCCTGGTCGTTGAAAATGGCGATGAAGAGCTTACCCTTGCAGGCTACAAGGGGAACGATGTTCTCCATCCCCTGCCACATGTTACCGCAGTAATGTAACACACCCCAGCAATAGACGAAGTCAAACTGCCCGAGGCCGGCGAGATACGGCGGCTCGAGCACGCTACCGCGCTCGATGCTCCAATTCCCGGCATCCGGGAAGTAACGCCTCTTCAGTTCGCGCGTGCATTCCACGCACCCAAGGTCGTAATCGAACGAATGGACCCGCGCTGCGCCCAAGCGCATGGCTGCCAGGGAAAACAGTCCACTCCCCGAGCCGATATCCAGGAAAGACTTCCCGCTTAAGGACTCAGTCTCCAGCATCGCGCGCAGGGATTTCTCAGCTTCGGCGATGCGCTGGTCATTCAAGACGCTCAGAAACCGCTGCCAGTTTTTCCCGAATTCAAAGCGCTGGCCCCGCTGGATTTCTAAGGCATGAGTTGTCATTGCCGGACCTGTGCGACCAGATCGTCCCATTTGGCCATAATTTCACACATTCCAAACCGCTCCAAAACTTCCGGCGCATGCTTGGCCAACCGCAGGGGCCTTGGATGCTACCTACTGCGGCGGGTTCAGGCCCCCAGGGCAAGGAGCACAGACAGGTTGGTTTCGCTAGAAGCCATTTCAAAACCCTCTGTAGCCCATTGAAACGAGGGCCGTTGACATGATCGTTCGCAGTTTGGGAGAACCAGACAGGAGGGCCTTATTGAAAATAAAGCACTTAACTCCTCGCCCCAGCCCGTCGTCCCGGATCACTCGGGTTTGGTTAAGCAATTCAACAAGTTCCATATGGTTTTGAAATGGCTTCTAGGCATTCGGGCGCGTCGTCGCAGCTCCTCATCTGATCCGGCGGGGAGAGAGTTGGTTATCCCTCCACTTTTTGAAACACGTACTCATTGTTCCCGTACCCCCCCGCGCAGGTTTTTAGTTTGAGAAGGTTGAAACCCCTTACTCTATAAAACTCGAAGATCCCCTCCGGCTTGGCGACTTGGAAAGGAAAGCCCCCCAGCCAATCTAGCCAGTTGTGGATCAAAGACATCCCTCTCAACTGGCTATATGCTCGATACCGGGCCAATGGGTTTTTTCTCCTCAGCAGATCGATTAGCATCCACTTGAGCTCAAAATAGGGAATAAGCAGACCGCAAATAACGATCCGCCATACGGTCCCTCTATTGTAGAGCATTTTCACTTTCTGCCACCTGAGAGAAGCCCCATCCTGATCGTTGTAAATGGCAATAAATAGCCTCCCGCCAAGCGCCACGACAGGTACTACATTTTCCAAGGCTTGCCACATGTTGCCTGTGTGGTGCAAAACACCCCAGGAGTAAACAATATCGTATTGCCCCAAGGAGGCTAGATATGCGGCGTCTAATGCACTGCCTTCTTCGATCGTCCAATCCTTTGCTTCTGGGAAGTAACGACGCTTCAGCTCTTGAGTGCAGGCCACACATGCAGGATCGTAGTCGAAGGAGTGAACTCGCGCAGCACCCAGGCGCATCGCCGCCAAGGAAAACAACCCGCTCCCAGAACCAATATCGAGAAAGGACTTTCCGCGCAGACCGTCCATTTCGAGCATCGTACGCAGCGACTTTTCGGCTTCGACGATTCGTTCTTCGTTGAGCACGCGCAAAAACCGTTGCCAGTTCTTGCCAAACTCAAAGCGCTGGCCTTGCTTAATTTCCTGGGAGGCTGTGTGCATTTCTGGTGGCCTCGATTAACTTGTCCCACTTTACCATGATCTCCTCGATGCCAAACCGGTCCAATACTTCGGAGGCACGACCGGCTAGCCGTTCCCGCTCCCCACGGTCCCCCATCAGATGAGCCATCGCGGCCGCAAGCGCCGCGGTGTCTTCGGGCGGAACCAGAACACCATCGATCCCATTACGAACAACCTCACGCGGCCCCGAAGGGCAATCGAAGCTTATCACGGGCAACCCGCATGCCATCGCCTCACAAAGCGCGTTCGGGAAACCCTCAAACCGCGACGAAAGAACAAACATACCTGCCCCTCGGAGAACTGCAAATGGATCGCGGACCTGGCCGAGGAGGGTGACGCGTCCTTGCATTCGAAGCCTCTCCACCTGCTTTTCCAAAATCGGTCGCAACGGGCCTCCCCCAAGGATCGTTAGGGACCAGTCTGGAAACTTCGGCGCCACTGTGGAAAAGGCATCAATGAGAATGTCAAAACCCTTCTGTTCGACGAGACGGCCCATTGCAACAATTCTGTGGGAGTCCTGGACGGGTCGGCCGCAATCGGCCCGGCACTTTGCCTCAGGCGGCGGAAGGACCGGATTGGGGATGGTCTTTCCCCGGCTTCCGACGATCGAACGGAATCGTTCGAGGGCCCTCGGGGTCTGGCAAACGAGAGCGCTCGCCCGGGGGTACGTCAGGCGGCGGAGCAAGTTCCACAAACCTCCAATGTCGTATCGGGATGGATCTATCCGCTCCGAAATCACGACCGGTACCCCAAGTCCTCGCGTCGCCAAGAGAGTCAGGACATTGTTTTTGTCCATGAAACTAATTATCACCTCGGGCAGTGACTCTCGAATCGCACGGCGCAGTACCCGAATCCGGTAAAGGTTTCGTAGGAACCCCACGGCAAGATTTCGCGATTCCGCCGCCAATCCCAGCGGGCAGTGCGTGACCGCAGGATGAAGTGGATAGAAGGGCGTCCGCTCGCGGTCGAGAGTCAGTAACGTGACCTGTTCGCCGCGCCCGGCCCAATAATTTGCCATCATCGAGAGCACTCGCTCGGCGCCCCCGCAGCCTAGGGAAGATATGACCAAGGTCATCCGCATCGTTTCGTGGCCAGGACGAGCACGTTGCCGTAGAAAGCTCGCGTGCGATCGGCTTTATCCAGCAGCCAGCCTATGAGATTCACCATGGCGCTAAAGAGTACCCAAACGGGCAATAAGAATCCCTTTGAAATTCTGGTGACTTTCCACTGGTTCATCGTAGCGTCCAGCCAGTTCAAGAGTAGAGTACCCAGGGTGCTCCCGAGAGCACCTTGAGGCTTGATCTCTGTGATTTCGTAGTGGACGGAGAACAACTGTTTGACGCCGTGCACAGAAAACCGACGAAAGTCCCAGGGCGAACCATGCTCATTGTAAGTGAAAGGGACCGTTGCCGCGAGTTGACCGCCGGGTTTAAGAACTCGGTGAATCTCACCGAGTACGAAGGGCAAATCCGCAACGTGCTCAAGAACCTGCGTGCAGAGAAGCGCATCGAAACTGGCTGTCTCCAACGGCCAAGGCTTGCCGGGCTCGGCAATAACGTCCACACCGGGGCCGCTAGCCACATCGAGGCCAACACATAGATCCGCCCGCGAGAGCCAACCCTTATAAGGCTTGTCACCGCAGCCTACATCCAAAACTTTCCCGCTCAGTTGAGGAAGAACACGCCTTAGATCAGCATACAGGTCTTTAACGGGCAACCACTGAAAATGCCACGGCCTGACGTTGGGATGCTTCCCGCACATTAGGCTGTAAATTCTGTCGTAAAGGTTGCCGAGCCTGCTCATGCCTTCCTCGCGCGGAAATAGATCCACTCGCCGGAGCCATGTTGACCTAACCACCAAAGGATCTGTTTTGTGAACGCAGCGGCCTTCCCCTTCCAGTTCAGCGTAGACCAGTTGGCAAAGGGTCGTTCCACGATCTCCTCGACGATGACCGGAAAACCCAGCCCTCGGGTTGCGAGCAGGGTCAGGGTGTTGACCTTGTCCACAAAACTGATGACGACGTCCGGCCGGGATCCTCGGACGGCGTGTCGCAACACGCGAATGCGGCGAAGATTCCAAAACAAGCCCTGCCAGATGTCGGACGACTCGGCCGCCCAGCCCAAAGGACGGTGTCGCACTCGAGGATGAAGGGGATAAAACGGCGGGTCACCGTGATCAAAACTGAGGATTGTTACCTCCTCACCTCGCTCTGCCCAGTAATTCGCCATGGTGGACATGACTCGTTCCGCGCCACCGCAGTCCAGGGAAGAAATGACCATGGTTATCCGCATTATTACTCCGGACCTAGACCACATCGTGTGGATTGCACTCTTGCCGACGCACACGCACGCGAACTGCGCGCTGAAAAAGACGGGACCGCCCCCAGAAACCAATCAGACAATTTCCGGGAGGCCCACCTTTGCTGCAACGATTCCCACAGCAAAGCGCGAAGCGGTGTCCACTGTCGTCTTCCCGCGATTTCAACGCCCAATGAATAGAAACAGCCAGCCCCGAACTTGCGGATGTGTCGGGATAGAGGAGGGTACTTGTATTCCATGATCCCGATTGAAACCAATGCGTCTTCCCGCCAGGAATCTTGCCCTATTATGTTTTGCCACGGGACCGGTCCCTTCCCGGCACTTCAGGCAAAAGCCGCTTCGTCCTTTTGGAATGGCAGCCATACTTCACGCCGTGCTTCCCCTCAAGCGATCATCTGGACTCCTTTTGTTTAGCGTGCCACATATCCAGGAATTGTTGGGCGATTTTGACATGGTCGTGATACGTCTCCACGTATTTGCGTCCCTTAACGGCCAAAGCTTCAAATTCGTCCTTTCTCTGCAAAAGTGCGAACAGAGTTTCGGCAAGACTCTCTGGATCCGGTGAGGCATCAAATATGGGCGCTTCACAGTAAAATGGCATGTATCTCTGCGCCTTGGAACTGTTCCCTGAGAGGACAATCTTACCCACGGCCAAGTTTTCTAAGGCCGCCACCCCAAAGCTCTCACCAAATACCTGGTCCACGTATATGTCAGCGTCCTTCATGGTCCTCAAATATTGGCCGTATGCCAAACCTTCAACAATCCTGAATTCGAAATCCTTTGTTCGTTCCTTCAGCCTTTCCATAGCAGCTAGAATGATGTGGGTGCCCTTAAAACCTCTGCGGGTTGGAGAGTGGATAATGAGGGGGCTTTTCTTCGGTTTCGCCGGTACAAATTCTATTTCTGACACACTGATGGGAAATGGAATCCTTGCGTGCTTGGCATTTTTGAAAAGGAGATGGCAATGGTCATACTCACACACTGGCGTAGTACAAAAGTCAAATAAGTCCAAATACGCTAAAGCCTTACTCCTCCAGCCGAGTATATGCTCCGCACAGCCCCGGCCCAACGCGTCAGTGACCATGCAAGACTGACAGCAGGGCAGCGAATCCACGTCTGGACGGACCCTTAAAAGGGAGAGCTCATCGCAACCCACGCCATAATAACTTAGTAGAGAACCATTCCTCTTAAAGAATCTTAGGTCCTTGTACCTGATAAACCTTCCGGAAAACGATGTTATGCCGAGAACGAAGTGTACGATATCGAAGGAACTGAATCTCAGGACTTTCCAGAACGGCAAAATATTTCTTTTGATCTTTGAATACATTGACGATCCGGGATTACCAAAGTAAAAATCGAAAGGCCTCTGTTGCACTCCCCCGCCATCCACAGAGTTCGCGTGGACCACGTTGTGGCCAAGACGTGTCAGGCCTTTCTTTAAACTCAAATTAAGTCCAGACGCCTCGTTGACAAGGAGTATCTTCATAGTCGGTCTGTTAGCTGGCGCAAGGGGATTAACTTCTCTTTTCTTTCGGGCCCATAGCTACGCCTCAGACTCAGCCACTCCGCTGCCCCCGCCGGAGGCGACATACGTAGGCCGTCCCAGGCATTTCTTCAAGGGACAATCGCCAGGGCCTCCCTTAGAACTCCGACGACATAGTGCTGCTCTCCATCAGTCATCGGCACATAGAGGGCTAGGATGATCGCCAGTCCTAGCGACTTTTCTATATTGGGCAAAACTGAATCTACATAGGGCCCCTTACAAAAAGGCTGAACATGGCAGGCCATATAGCCTGGGCGGCAGGAGCCCCCCTCTCTAACAGGTGCTGCCGCGACCTTCTCCATCGGAATTGGAGTACCATCTGCCACCTGAACAACATAGGACTGCCGATTGAAAGCAGCCTCGTCGGGAACCGCAGGGACGGAATGGCGCGTCACAACGGGGCATGCTCCAAAAATGTTCCGTATTGAATTAGCTTTTCAACGCCTCCCTGAAACGGATATGTGCCATCCTTTCCAGATTCAAAATAACGAACCGTTTTGCCCGAAGCGCAACCAAATACTTCTAAGTCGTGATAACAGATCGCACAATCTGGATGTGATTCCGAGAAATCGAACTGTCTCCTCCACTTCAGGCCAATACTGCAATTTTGCTCCTCCGGTCACACCAGATGGCCATAAGAAGATTCGTCGTCACGCCGATTGCGGAGTAGGTTATCACTGTGGCCCACACGGCCCCCATCATGCCATTCCGAGGTATAAGAATGTAGTTCAAGGCAGTGTTCGTGATTCCCCCCAAAAGGGTTAGACCCGATGCCTGCAAAAAGAGCCCTCGTCCGATCCATTGGTTAGCCATCAGAGTTGACATCGTCATGCCGAGCAGCGCAAATAGCAGCAGGCGGAAAACCGGGACCGATTCCTGGAACTTCTCACCCACCACTGCGGGAATCATCCACGGTGCTACAAGGTACGCACTGGCGGACAAAAGGATGATCAGCCCCAGGAGCTGAAGTCCCAATCTTTTCTGCTCAGGCCAGACCTGGTCAGGCCCCTTCTGGGACATTCGAGCGTACAGAACCATGGACGCAGCCTGGGGCACAATTAACATGATGCCGACTAGCTGATTTGAGAATTGAAACCATCCAACTTCCGCTTTGCTGCAATAGAAGTTGACCATGAGGATATTGGCTTGCGTTAGCAAAGTGTTGCCGATCGCGTTGACGTGAAGTTTCGCTCCATCCCGCAACAAGGAGAACACTTCGCCTCGGTCCACTCGCCATGTCTTTCCTGCCAGCCGCCATAAGATGATAATGCCTGTCAGGCTGACCACCAATTGGCCCAACAGATTTGCGCCGATAGCTCCCGCCACCCCCCAGCCTAGGAACCCCACGAAGGCATACACCGCAATCAGACCGACGGTACGGCCGGCAATCTGGGCCTTGTTGTACACGCGCAACTCGTTGACAGCCATTAACAGACTGCTGCCGTACTGTTCCCAGATCTGCAAAGGAAGCATAGAGAAGCCGAGGGCCAGAAGAATGACGGGCAGGTGGCCATAAAGCGAACCGTGTGTGGCCCAATAAAGATAGACTGCGACCGAGGAACTGAGAACGGTCAGAGCAACTGCCAAAAGGAGCAGTGCCCCGAACGTTTTGGAGAACCAAGGGTTTCCCTCGCTTTGGGCAGCTCGATGCAAGGCTACTTGGCCCAGGCTGAGATGGGCAAATGTGCCAAACAGCCCGACCCACGAGATGACCGCAGCAATCACGCCTCGCCCTTCTGGACCGAGCAGACGGGCCGTCAGCACCAACGTAGCCATACCGGCCAGGAGGCCGTAAATGCGAGCTCCACTCGTTTCTATAACTACCCGCCATAGTTCCCTCATGGAGCCCTCAAGATCTCCCGAACCACAGCATCCCTTTGTTCCGCTGTGAGATGGGGGCCCATAGGCAAACTCAGTACTTCCTTTGCCATACGCTCCGTGATGGGAAAAGCGCCAAGCGTGTCAGACATACCCGCATAGGCCGCTGACAGGTGAGGGGGGACGGGATAGTGGATCATGGTGCCGACGCCCGCTACGCTGAGATGGTGCTGCAAAGCATCCCGGTTAGAACGGCGCACCACGAATAAATGCCACGCCGGCTCGGCCCATTCGGCCACATAAGGCAGAATCAAACCTGGCACCCCCTGGAACGCTCGCAAGTATTCAGCGGCTATTCGCCGACGGCGGGCATTCCACTCGTCCAACTTCGCCAACTTGACCCGCAACAGAGCGGCTTGCAACTCGTCAAGCCTGGAATTAAATCCTTTGACCTCATTGCGGTACTTAACGCGCGAGCCGTAGTTCCTCAGTACCCGTACCTTATCCGCCAGCCCAGGATCGTCGGTCACTACTGCTCCGCCATCGCCAACTGCTCCAAGATTCTTTCCGGGATAAAAGCTAAACCCTGCACCATCGCCCAGGCTTCCCACCCGCCGGCCCTTGTAGCAGGCACCATGAGCCTGAGCAGCGTCCTCGATTACCTTCAGGCCATGTCGCGCGGCAATCCTCTTGATGGGGTCCATATCGGCAGGCTGGCCATAAAGATGCACTGCAATGATCGCCCTCGTCCGGCTGGTAATGGCTGCTTCAATGCGTGATGGGTCGATGTTGTAGGTTCTCTCGTCCGGCTCCACAGGGACAGGCGTTGCCCCGGCATAGGAAACCGCCAACCAGGTGGCGATGAAGGTGTTGGCCGGCACGATAACCTCGGCATCCGAGCCGATATCTATCGCCCGCAAGATAAGGTGCAAAGCATCCAGGCCGTTACCCACGCCGACGCAATACTTCGCTCCACAGTAAGCGGCAAATTCGGCTTCAAACGCCTCCACTTCCTGGCCGAGGATATACCAGCCGGATGTCAGGATACGTCGGAAAGCAGCCTCCAACTCAGCCGCAATTTCGTGGTTAATCGCCTTCAGATCCAGAAACGGAACCTTCATGGATTTTTGACGCCAATGACCGTCAGGAATTCCTGGTAGCCCCGACAGTAGTCGTCCGCATCGTAGTATTCGGATGCCAAGACAAGGCAAACCGCAGCCGAAGAGAAGTTGACGAGTTCTCGCCAGACCATCGCAGGCACATAGACACCCCTCCACGAGCGGTTCAGCAAAAAGGTCCTGCGCTCGTTCCCGTCATCCACCACCACATCAAAACTACCAGAAGCGGCGATGATGAATTGTTCGGTTCTCTTGTTGGCGTGTCCAGCTCGGGTCTCGCCTCCTGGGACGTCGTAGAGGTAGAAGACTCTTTTGATCTCGAACGGAATGTGCCGTCCGCCCTCAATGAAGCTCAGATTGCCACGCGGGTCTGTGATCTTAGGCAACTCGATGATGCGACATTGTTCAACGGCCATCCCACCTCTCCCAGCGAACACTGCTCATGTTGGGACACAACTACTCCCGACCAAATGACCCCGCATGACGGTGCACACGGGCTCCCGGATCATCAGCCTGATAGGCCATCCAGACGCATGATGTCTTCCAACGTGGCCTCATCAGAGGCTGCTTATGAATAGTGCACACGCATTATCTAACACCAAATCTGTCGATCCAGCGCCAGCAACGTGGAGCCTACCCCGGGATCGCAGATAACCAGCGACTTCAAAGATGTGGCAGTCATCGCCCCCCTTCTGGCATCAAAGGCTCACTGACCACAAGAGCGCTCCGAAAACAAAGATGTGAGTTGCACAAGCTTCGGGCGGCAGACCGCTCGATACTCGTCTTCAAGTAAAGAGACCATTACTGCACCTCTGTAGACCCCGTTGTGAAGGAAGTGGTCTCGCAAGAAGCCATCCTGTTTGTAACCCAGGTACAGACGGGTACGAATCATGCCGACATTGTCTTCCATAATCTGACCGTAGATCTTGTGCAGTTTGAGCTGATCAAAGGCGTAATTACATAGCAACAGTTCAGTTTCGAAGAAAACCGGAGCCGATCCGACTTTTTCTTCTTCGCCTATCAGCAACCGCCCCATAATGGCCGATCTGTTCTGCTGACTGATTTCATGCAACGCCGTCATACCAACGGGCTCGCCTTTAAATTCAATTATGAAGTTCAACTCTCCAGTCCGGTCTTGGGAGGCAATCCAGGCTCTCTGTTCTTCTTCGGTTTGTGCACCTCTTTGCAGGAATCGTGCCCTCTTACTTAACCTCCAGCGAAGAGTAATTGCAGCGTCTTCTATAACCAACGGTCTTAGAGTTACTAGTTTCCCCGTCAGTTTCACGAGTGATTCAGAATTTGCGCGTGATTTCAGCATCGGCCGTCATCCAGCCCTCGGCGAAGCTTCTTGAAACGCGCACCACTTTGGACTTCGTCCGTGACGATCAAGAAGCGGACCGGCATTTTGTATCTCGCCAGCCGGCTTAGGCACACTCTGCGAAGCCGCTCAGTCAGGGCCTCAGGGTCTTCCGGTCGCTGAAGCGACACGCGCGCATGAACCACTTGCCCCATCAGCGGGTGCTTGGCGCCAAAGACGGTGGCTTCACTGATGTTCTCGTCCTGGAGCAATACCGTCTCCACCTCTACCGGGAAGACCTTCTGGCCGCCCACATTGATCACTTCGGATTCCCGACCCAGAATGCGCATATACTCGCCGCGCACTTCAACTTGATCTCCTGTACACATCCAGCCATCTTGGTCAAATGGGTTGGGAGCGTTCAGGTAGCCGACCATGTTCGCCTCGGAGCGGACCCACAGAACGTTATCCACCACCTTCACTTCGAAGCCTTGGCCTCCTATCTTGACCCAAACCGAGTCATCGCTCTCCGACTTTGAACGCAGGACGCCCAATTCCGAAAGCCCATAAGTTTGCTTGATCTGGGCATTTGGGAAAATCGTTTTGACCCGCTGCAACGTCGCCTCTGGCATCACCTCGGTCCCATAGGTGATCAAAGTGACAGAAGAGAGGTCAAACTGTGTGTAGCTGCGGGAAGCCAGGAGGAGGTTGAGAAATGTGGGCGTAGTGGGCAACAACGTCGCGCGAGATTGCTGGATCGTCCGGCTGACGACTTCGGGGGTGCGCTCAGAAACACAAATGCCCACACCCCCATAAGCGAAAGTGGATAGCAATGTATTGAATCCTCCAAAATGATCCATCATCAAGAATAGAACCGTTCGCCACCCCGGTCGTTCTTCTATAAATTTGCGCATCACCCGCTCGCAATCATGGAGAATGCCCTTGGGCTTGCCGGTCGAGCCGGAGGTAAACACAATCAAACCGGGCGACTCTCGTTCCCGGAAGGAGAGCACCAAATCTTGCGGAATGTCCGCAAACGTCTCAACGGTCCACTGGTCCTGGGCGTCAAAGCGGAATAGGCACTGTACGCCCGCAAGCGGCAGAAAGGCTGGCATCTCTGGCTCAGCCGCGTGACTGAAAGGCACCAGGATAGCTTTGGCTTGCATCAGGGCAAAAAAGAGCGCGCAGGTCTGGGGCGAATAATCACCCAAGACACCGCAGACCGTCCCCTGCCCGACAGAGCACGCCGCCAAGCGCTCGGTCCACGCATCGACCATCTCCAGAAGCGCCCCGTAAGAATACTCTTTCCCCTGCCAGAACATGGCGGGCGCAGGTTGATTGCGGCGCATCCGTGCGACCACCGCCGCAATGGCAGGCATCGCCTCCTCCCTGCCCTCCGCCTCTTTACACCCTGCCCTCATTGAAGCGTACACCCTGTTCTTCCAGCACGACTTTGATCAATGGGTAGCTGAGGATCTGTACCGTCTGCTCCTCAGTCAGCGTGACATTGAACTTTTCCTCAAGCGCTAAAACGAGATTCAAATGTTTCAGTGAATCCCATTGCTTGACCGTATCCACGGAGGTCGTTTCATTAATGGCGCTTACTTCCAGGCCAAGCACATCGGCCAACACCTCCTTGAGCTTCCCCTCACTGGCTTGCATAGCCTACCTCCTGGTAGGTTAGCTTAACCTTGATCCAGTCCGGGGCCGCGAATTCCGCCTGGTCGAGTGGGAATTCCCACTCACTCCCCGCCGGACCCTCTGCAATCAGGCGGAAACCCCGCCGGCGATAGAAGTCTGCCACCTGCCCGTTCTTCTTGGTCACCAGGTAACGGCCTCGCACACAGGTGCAACCTCTGGCTCGGGCGGAGTTGAGTACGTGCGCCAGCAACGCATCCTCGACCCCCCGGCCAATCGCTCGACAGCTAAGCAGAAAGGTATCAATCTCAGCCTGTTGGGTCGAGTACTTGACAATTGCAGCTCCGATAGTTCCCATTTCTGCGATCCGGTCACGCAATTTGAGATAGAACACGTCAGTCTCAGGGTCTTCAACGAAGCCACGAATCTCTCCCTCGCTGTAGCGGCGTGTCGTCAGGTTGAATTGGTTGGTCTTCTGGGTCAGTTGTGCCACGCGGGGAATGGTCCCCTCGTCGGTCATACCGATGTCTGCCACCATTTCCAGTCTTGCTAAATACTCGCTGAGCGAACTAGCCGATTCAGATAACTGTCTACGCTGAGTATCTTCACGATAAGTTCGGCTCCGTTCCCGGTCTTCAGCCGAAAAGGTCAATGAATCGAAGTATGCGGCGGCGCTCAATTTAGTCCGAAAGGTGGATAGATCCGTCGACAACTGCAAAACCGCCACCTGCGGTAGCCGTTCTCGCACCAAATCGCATTCGAACTGGCTGTCGTCCACTAACACCAAGCTATCCAGGCCTATGTTCAGGCCCTTGGCGATGCGTGTCAGGTTCGTGACCTTATCGTCCCAGTTGACCTGTCGAGTGGCGAAATGCTCCTCGTGAAGCACCATATCCGGGTGATCGCGCAGAACCTCCAGCACATCGGCCTCATTGTTCTTGCTGCATAATGCCAGAATAACCCCGCGGTCATGAAGGTTGAGGAGCTCTTGCTGGAAAGCACGGTAGCACGAGCCGGGGTAGGTCGTCCCGAGTTGGATGCCGCCAAGCCCGTCCTCGCCGACGACCCCGCCCCAGAGGGTGTTGTCGCAATCGAGCACCAAACATTTGCGCGTCTTGCCTCGCAGGGCGCGGAAGAACTTCCCATACTCCTGCCCGAAGGATACCAAGCCGCTCCGCCCGATGGGAGCTTGACCGATTTGCCAGTAACGTTCGTCCACCCCTTGCGCGCTGCCGATTCGAGCCATCAAGCCCATATAATCCACCAGGTAGGCATCGCGGCACTGGCGAAGGTGGCGGAGCAATTCCAGATTCAGCCTGAGGATCGTGTGGGTCTGATAACTTTCCGATTGGACATCCAGAATTCCCAGCGTCGTATAGACAGGCAACGGGAAGTTGTTGATCAGGATCGGCGCTTTCGAATGCCGCCGCAAAGAAGCAACGATTTCGTCGATGGTGGTCAAGACCCTTTCCACCTCAGCGCTAACTTGCGCGGGGGACAGTGACACGAAGCGCGTGACCAGCGCCGGCGCCAGCTTCTCCAGCCATTGAGCCACGATAACGAACTCTGGCTGGAACGCATAGAGTGCACTCTCAGGGTCGAGCGCGTCGCGCGCGATAGCGTCGTAATCGCCGAGGTAGACCACCGGATAAAACCCCGCCAGCGCCATCTCACCTTGGATCACGGGGACCAGCGGATCTAGCGTAAAGTTGCGCGAAATGGCCACGCGCAAGGGAGGCAGGCCGCTTGCTTCCGCCGTGACTGTCTCAAGCGCGTTCGCAGCGGCAGTGTATGCGCTGTACGACGACTCACCCGCTAGGCGCCGTAGAGTTGAAGTTAATTCCTGTGTCGGCAACTTGCACCCATCTCCAGGAAAATCACAACTTAACGGTCTTCAGTATAGCAGAATAGTTAATCGTCACCAATTCTCTTTGCCACTCGGATTCCGGGACATCCTCGGCAGGCAGGGCGATGTCTCGGACGATCGACAGGCCGACGCTCCGGATCAAAGCCCGGATCTCCTCTACGGTGTGGAAGTGGTAGACGTGATCAACCGCCGGGCAGTTGGCGCAGGTGGAGAGAAACATCGTTCCGCCCGGTCGGAGCAATTGGCGCGCCCGAGCCAGAAAGCCCAGCGCATCATTGACGTGTTCGAGCACTTCCCCCATGATGATGAAATCGAACCCCTCCTTCTCCAACGACACCGTCAGGTAATCCCCGTGAATGAACTGGACGCGCGACGGGTCCAGTTGAAAAGTGGTCAGCATTTCGCGGGCCAGTTCGATCGAGGTCTCGCTAATATCCACTAACGTCACATTCAGATTGGGGAAGCGACGCATGACTTCGGCGGTGAATAGCCCGTGTCCGACGCCCACTTCCAGGCATCGCTCGATGCGAGTATCCCGTAGGTGATCCTTGAAAAAGCAAAGCATCTGATAGTGATTGGGCCAGAAGAGGTACGACAGAAGCAGGCCAACAATGTAATAGCGCATCACGTCCTGCCGGTTATAGACCGCTTCGTGGGCCACGCGTGCATCGTCCAATCGATAGACGCCGGTTTTGCGAAACCGGATCTGTTCGCGCAGGATATCCATGCACATACGATTATACGACCGGGCCGCTTCGAGCCGTTCCTTCTCGTTCCGCAAAAAGGAGTGGTTCAACGTCCGGCTCAACTCCTCGGCAAACATCCAGTAGCCGACGTGCTGCCGGCTGATGAACGCGTTGATCCGTTTGCGCTGCAGCGGGTTCTCTGATGCAATCAAATCAACAATCTTGGTAAATTCAGGATATGCCACAGGTTGCTGAACCATGCCGGTCATTAAGGTGCCTGCCTTATCCGCACACAACGTAGATCTCGGCAGCGTATTCGGGGAAATCTTTACCCAGTTCGTAAAATCCGTGAATCATTTCTTCGGTCCATTGGTCTTGGATCTACTGATTGGAAAGCGGCTTGAAAAATATCCCGCCCACTTCGATGAGACTCAGCCCCGCCGCCTCGATATCCCGCTTAAAAGTCTCCGGCATGTAGACTCGCCGATGTCCGACTGCCAGATCGCGCGCGTTGAGTTCGCATGGGTCTTTCAGCAATCCCATCTTGACGGCGGCGAGGCGGTGAAAAGATTGGCCATTCGGAACGATTGCCAGAATTTTTCCATCGGGCACCAACCAATGTTTCGCGCGCCTGAACAACAGGACGGGATTCTCGATATGCTCAAGGATGTGTCCCATGATAATCGTATTAAATTTCTGATCCGGCACAAACTCTTCAAAGAGACTATGCTCTTTCACCAAATTGGGCATATCAGGAATCCCGGCGAGCAATTGCGCTGACCCATCCACGACGGTCAATTGCGCAAAATCGGCGATGAGGTATTTGGTCATATCCCCGTCGCCACTTCCCAGTTCCAGTCCCTCTGGGCCGTGCAGGTATGGCTTGAGTGTTAGATACCCCAAGTAGACGAGTTTCTTGTCGAAGGGGATTTGCACACTGAAGTACGTATGCGCCAAGGATTCGACGTGTTCCTGCTCGCTCATCGCAAAAGGTCTCCTCTCACAGCATCACCCCACCGCCACACACACGTATCGTCTCACCTGTGATGTGCCGCGCCCCCGGGCTTAGGAGAAAGGCCACAACGTCGGCAATATCGACAGGCTCGGCCAGCCGACGCAAGGGAGTCTGCATCCGCGTGAGCATCTTGGCTTTGTCCGGCAGGGGCGCAATCCTGTCAGTCTGGGTCATCCCCGGCGCGACGACATTGACCCGAATCCCTTTGGGGCCATATTCCACAGCCAGACACCGCGCCAGGGCCGCCAGCGCTGACTTGGCGACCACGTAGTCCGTCTGCTGGGCAGGCGGCACACCGTCGGCGGCGATGGAGCCGATGAACACCAGCGACCCTGACTGGGCCTCGACCAACCGTGGCAACGCCGCCTTGGCGCAATTGAATGCGCCCTTCAGTTGAACCTCGAGCTGCTGCTGCACCGCTTCCCAATCCAGATCGTCAAAAGGTCGGAGCATGCTGGCGGGGGCGGCGCAATGCACCACAGCTTGAATCGGCCCGAAGGCTTTCTCCACTGCCGCGAACAGCGACTCCACATCCTTCTCTCGCGCGATGTCAGCCTGAACCGCTATCGCCCGCCCGCCCCCCTGGGTGATCTCCGCCACCACCCCTTCGGCCTCCCCTGCTGCGTGCGCATAGTTCACTACCAGGGCGTGCCCGTCGCTAGCAAGTCGGCGTGCGGTCGCCGCGCCGATCCCCCGACTCCCCCCTGTGACCAGAACAGTTTTCGTTGCCTCGGTTTCCACTGGTTTCTCCTCGTCTTTCAGTTCCAGCACCTTTACGGTTGACTGCCCGACTATAAGCCTTTGGCCGTATTGATTGGTAATCACAACTTCCAACGCTACAGCTCGCATAGCCGGGGACTTATGCTTTACTCGCGCCACGACACGCAGTGTGTCACCCACAAACGCTGGTTGCAAAAATTCCAGTGTCTGGCCTGTCCATAGTGCCCCATTTCCAGGTAGCAGCATCCCGATCATCGTAGAGATGAATGAGGCCGAGAGCATCCCGTACACGACCGGCTTGCGAAACAACGTTCTCCTGGCAAATGCCTCATCCAGATGCAGCGGGTTGAAATCGCCTGTAAGGGTAGCAAATGCTTGGACATCCGATCTCGTCAGAAGGTGTGTCAATTCCGCCTCGTCCCCGACCTGGATCTGGTCGAAGTTGAGCATGCGGCGGGTTCGCCCATCCGATCTGTACGACATAGGTCAATACCAGCGGATCACTGTCGCCCCAAAGGTAAACCCCGCCCCCACCCCAGAGATCACCACCAAGTGGTCACGTTGGATAAAACCTGCTTTCACGGCGTCACACAAGGCGATCGCCAACGAAGCGTCGGCGGTATTCCCGATTTCGGCCACGTTGGTGTAAGTCTTGCTCATGGGTTGTTTCATCTTCCCCATCAGATATTCGATCAGGCGCAGATTGGCCTGATGAAAAATAAAGAAATCGGCATCCTCAGTCTTCTTTCCAATCTTCTCCAGGGCACGGCGGATGACCGTGGGCTGATACTGGATAGCCTGTTTCCAGACCTCCAGCCCATTCATCTCGTAGTACTGCAGACCGTCGTTGATATTCTCCGGGCGCAGGGGGTGACTCGATCCGCCCCCGCGCAGCCGGACCGAATCGAAGACTTTAGGATTGGTGAACACCTCGGTGGAGAGGACGCCGTATCCGGGCGGCACGCGCCCCAGCACTGCCGCGCCAGCGCCGTCACCGAAATAGATCGCTGACTCTGCATCGGTCCATCTGATAAAGCGAGATTGGATCGCCGTGCCGATCACCAATCCATAAGCGACCCCAGGATCACTCTGCATACGGTCAGCTACAACACTAAGACCCACCTGGAACCCAGTACAGTTCGCTAGTAAGTCAAAGGCTCCTGCGTTCCGGGCGCCGATCAGGCCTTGCACCTTGCAGGCCATCGCGGGATAGATGTAATCACCCGAAAAAGTGCAACCGACGATCAACCCGATCTGTTCCGGCTTGATACCTGCCATTTCGATGGCCTGGTTGGTAGCAATCGCGGAGATACCTGAAGCCGTTTCGTGGTCTTCCACAACATAGCGAGTCACGATCCCGGTCTTCGCTACGATGGCCTCTGCCGGCGCTTGCGTCCAGGCCTCGACTTGTTTGTTGGTAACGACTTTGTGAGGGATGTATTTCCCTACGCCGATAACGCCCACCCCTGATCGGTCGCTCTCCAACATCTCCTACTTGCCCTCACGATAAGACTTCGGGACAACAAAAACCAAAAGAGTTTCGGCCCTCAAAGCTCGAACTGAGTGAACTGCGGCGGCGACGCGGCCACCCCCTGCCACCAATTCTGCGCCTCCGCCAGGATCCAGGGACGGCCATGTCCCGGGAACATAACCGTGTCGCCGGGCAAGCTTTCCACCAGCCGAAGCACCGAGGCGGCCAGCAGCGGCGCATCGCCCCCGGGCAGATCAGTGCGCCCGACACGTTGATACAACAAGGTATCGCCCGTGAAGACGAAACCGCCGAAATAGTAGCACACACTCCCGGAAGTATGTCCCGGCGTGTGGATCACCTGGACGGGCCGCTCACCCAGTTGGAACGCGGGCTGATCCTCATACGTGCGGAAGGGCGCCGGTGGCTCGATTTGCTTGCGGGCGAACCGCATCGCATACATCGTGGCGTGGCGCATAAGGTGCGCGTCACCCTTGTGCACCTCGCATGCCAGGCGGAAGCGCCGGCACAGGGCAGCCACCGCTCCCACGTGGTCATGGTGGGCATGGGTGAGCAAGATGTGGCGCAGCCTCGCGCCACTTTCCAGCACAGCCTGGATGATCGAGTCGGAATCATCACCTGGATCAATCAGTGCCAGCTCGGCCGAGGGAAGATGGCTCACCAGATAACAATTCTCCTTCCAGGAATCGCCTGTCACGATGGTGACAATCCGGTAGTCGCCAAGACGCGGCGCCGTGTCAGCAGCCATGTTCAATCAACTCACCAACCCCATGTGAATCACCTGCCCGGTGATACAAGCGCTCTCGGGGGCGGCAAAGAAGGAGATGACGTTGCAGATCTCCTCAATGGTCAGCGTCCGCTTGATTGTCAGTTTCTGCAGTGCGCGAGCCGCCACGGACTCGCCAAGCGCTTCGACCGCTTCTGTCATGACCATCGACGGCGCTATCACGTTGCACGTGACCCCCAGTGGGGCCAGCTCCTTGGCGAGAATCTTCGTCATCTCGACTACAGCGCTCTTCGAAGCTGAATAGGCCGAGGTTCCCTCTTCGTGCAGCCCGACGGCCATGGAAGACACGGTGATGATCCGTCCGGATCGCTGCAACATCATGACCTTGGCGACTTCACGGCATACGTAGTATGTACCGCTCACGTTGGTGCGCAGCAACGGCTCCAGGACTTCTCCGGGAGTCATCGTCAGAAGTAAGGCAGCCGGCGCAAGGCCCGCATTGCAAACTAGCACGTCAATGTGCCGATAGCCGTTCTGGAGCGATCGAATCCACTGGCGCACCTGTCTCTCGTCGCAGACATCCACCTGCACGTGCTGATATCCTTCCATTTCCAGCGTCGCTGCCCCACGACTACACCCAGCGACAAGATACCCCTTGTTGACAAAGTGCTCGGCCATCCCACGGCCAATGCCGGTACGTGTGCCCGTGATGACCATTACAGGACGATCCATACGGCTCACTGCCTTTTGTCCGTAAGCTTGATCATGTACCTGGAGAGGGTTTCTGCCGTGAGGTAAGGCACATTGACGTTGAATTCGTGGATCTCATCCAGCACCAGACTAAGGTCCTGGCCAGTTTCCCTGTTCAGCCGGTCTTCCAACTCCGCCACCAGGGTGACGAACGCGAGCGAATCGAGCGGCGAACCGGTACCGAGCAACACCGTGTTTTTTTCGATCGTCACATCTTGCTTGATTAACCCGGAACGCCACAAACTGCTCATGGTGTCCTGGATTAGTTGATATGCGCGTTCTCCCGATATCATGATCTCCTCCCTGTTCTCCGCCCCAACCCCCATCTTCGACAAGCTCCTCCGCGGGATGGCGGGTTCCTATTCTCCACCGCCAGATGAACGCTCCCTGTCTCTCGCACCACAACAACTTCTATCAGGAGGGCGCTCATCAGGCAGAGCAGCAAAGCTTCGTTGGAGAATAGGGTTGCCCTTGGGCAGGCCATATGATCTCCCTGTGCAGTGAATTTGGCCCGCTTAAGCAATCCCTCGGATTCACCGAATCAACTACGTGCAAACCAAGATTTCCCAAAGCCGCTTGTGGCGAGAGACCGAGACTATCGGGTGTCTGACCCTACCAAAGCTAGCTTCACAGGCTGGAATGCCTCCACTCCCAGGTCCCGGATTCTGCAGCCGCGTGAACGGCCACGCTCCACGGCGTCGACAACGTCCCGGCTATCGAGCGGTAGTACCTCTTGCGAACCTTTGCAAAACTGCGACAGCCATTAAGGAGTTTCAAATTCAATTTGGTCCACGAAACCGCTCAGCAATATTCTACGCTAACTTCGCGCACCCAGCTCAATGTCGACGATGGGAAAGTGGCGGTCGATCCCATTCCTCCCACCAGAACTAGCGTCGCGCCGCAGCCCCTTTATATTGTTGGAGATACCACGGCAAGGTCTTCCGGAGCCCCGACTCAAAGCTTTCCGCGGGTTGCCAGTTCAACTCTTTGCGAATCTTAGTCGCGTCCATGGCATAGCGCCAGTCATGGCCGGGGCGGTCCTTGACAAACCGGATGTGGCGAACGTGAGGCGCGCCGTCAGGCTGCCATTCATCCATCATGCGACAGATCAAACGGGTGATATCAATGTTGTGCCACGCGTTGTCCCCACCAATGTTGTATGTTTCACCAACCCGACCACGACGGACGACGGCGTCAATACCCCGACAGTGATCCTCCACATAGAGCCAATCACGAATGTTCGAGCCATCGCCATAAACCGGAATGGGCTCACCTTGAAGGCAGGCGCGAATAATCGTCGGGATGAACTTCTCGTTGTGCTGGGAAGGGCCGTAATTGTTGGAGCAATTCGAGGTCGTAACGGGCAACCCGTAGGTATGGTGATAAGCCCGCACCAGATGGTCTGAGGCGGCTTTGGTCGCCGAATAAGGTGAGTTAGCTGCAAGAGGAGAGCATTCCGTGAAAGGGGGGTCGGTGGGCCCTAGCGCGCCGTACACCTCGTCCGTGGAGATGTGGTGGAACCGGCAACTCTCCGCACTCCGCCGGCACTTTTCTAGCCAGTATTGGCGCGCGGCCTCCAGAAGTTCAAAGGTACCGACAACGTTGGTTCGAACAAAGGCTGTGGGAGCGTTAATGGAGCGGTCAACGTGGCTTTCCGCCGCGAAATGGACGATGGTATCGATGTCGTGCTTGTACAGCAGCCCCGTAACGAATTGCCGGTTGCAAATATCACCCTTCACAAAAACATGGCGATCCGGATCGGGAAGATCCTTAAGATTGGACAAGCTGCCAGCATAGGTCAGCAAGTCCAGGTTAACAATTCGCACTTCCGCATCTGCCGCAAGCAAGTAGCGGACGAAATTGGATCCGATGAAACCAGCCCCGCCGGTGACCAAGACATGGCGTGGTCGAAAGTCATTCATGAGCTTTGATCTGGTTGAAGTTCTCCATCATGAGGCGGTTGGCCTCAAGAAGGGAATCAAAAGTGCCAGCATCGGTCCAACGACCACGGCAGATGTCATACTTGAGTTGACCCCGACTGATGTAGACGTTGTTCACAGCCGAAATCTCCAGTTCGCCGCGCGCAGAAGGCTGAATATCTCGGATAATGTCAAAGACCTGATCGTCATAGAAGTACAGACCGACGACAGCATATGAAGATTTGGGATTCCGTGGTTTCTCCTCGATCTCGATCACCGCGCGTTCATCCAGAGCTGCCACGCCATACCGCTCGGGGTCGCCGACTTCCTTAAGGAGCGTCCGTGCGCCCCGGTCCTGTCTGCGGAAGGCGTTAGCATAAGGGGAAATACTACACTCGAAGACATTGTCTGCCAGCAGGACGCAAAGCTTTTCGCCATGCGCGAACCCCTCTGCCAGCGCCAAAGCGTGGGCAATGCCGCCCGCGACCTCCTGGACCTTATAGGTCAACGAGCAACTGAACTCCTGACCGCTTCCGAGGCAGTTCACCACGTCGCCCATGTGCTGGGTGCTGGTGATCACCAGAATATCGCGTATTTCTGACCCGATCATCTGGCGGATGGGATGGTAGAGCATCGGTTCCCTTCCCACGGGGAGAAGGTGTTTGTTGGTTGCTTTGGTCAACGGATACAGACGCTCTCCTCGACCACCCGCGAGTATGACCCCTTTAATGTTCTGGCCACGATGCACAGTTACCGCCTCCACGGAATATTCAGACCGCAACCCATAAGAAAACCGGAAGGTGTCTCATTACAGAAGCACAAACCCGAAGCTCCTCCGGGTTGATCGGGCCGGTGCATCTCGCCCACAAGGCGAAAACAAGCTCGGCCCAGGCCTACGCACTTGCTTATTATGCCCCTCCCGAGACCTTGCGTGAGTGAATCCTTCGTGCATCCGCTCACTTTCAAAACGCAGCTACGCCGGCAGCCTGAGGTCGAATCACCAAACCGAGCAACAAAGAGAGTGCGACGATGGCCGCGTCGGATCTGGAAGACCCCTGTGGTTGTCCTCGAGGACATTTCGCCTCCTCTCTTGGTATGTTCGCTTCACACTCGGTAGTATTTGCGGTACCAGTCTACGAAACGCTCGATCCCCTCCTCGATGGACGTCTTAGGCCTGAAGCCGAAGTCTCGACTCGAGTCATGAATGTCAGCGTAAGTGGCCGGGACGTCTCCGGGCTGCAAAGGGAGAAAATTCATCTTCGCCTTTTTCCCGAGTTTGGCTTCCAAGGCCCGGATGAAATCAAGGAGCTCCACCGGGTCGTTATTTCCCAGGTTGTAAAGACGGTAGGGTGCCAAACTCGTAGCGCAGTCGGGGTGCTCGCCACTCCAATCAGGATCAGGCTGCGGGATCTTGTCCAGTACCCGCACTACACCCTCCACCACATCGTCGATGTAGGTGAAGTCTCGCCGCATCTTACCGAAATTGAAAACATCAATCGGCTCGTCATTGAGAATAGCTCTTGTGAAGAGGAAGAGCGCCATGTCCGGTCGGCCCCAAGGGCCATAAACAGTGAAGAAGCGAAGCCCTGTACAAGGCAAACGGTAGAGGTGCGCGTAGGCATGAGCCATCAGCTCGTTTGCCTTCTTCGTGGCTGCATACAGGCTGACCGGGTGGTCCACATTATCTCGCACCGAGAATGGCATCTTCGTATTGGCGCCATAGACCGAACTGGAAGAAGCAAATACAAGATGCTTGACACGGGCGTGCCAGCAACCTTCAAGAAGGTTTACAAAGCCCACCAGGTTGGCATCCACATACGCATGGGGGTTCTCCAAGGAGTATCGGACACCTGCCTGAGCCGCCAGGTTAACCACCTTGTCGAATTTCTCCGAGCCAAAGAGCTGGGCAATCCCTCGGCGGTCCGCCAAGTCTATCTTGAAGAAGCGAAACGTCGGACTTCCGGTGAGCTGCGAAAGTCTGGCCTCTTTGAGTTTGACATCGTAATAGTCGCTTAAATTGTCCAAACCCACGACCCCTTCGCCATTTTCAAGGAGCCGTTTCGCGACATGAAAACCGATAAAGCCCGCACAACCCGTGACCAGGATATTACCCACAGCCCGAAACTCCCCAAGCAGGTTCTTTCAGAGCACCTCGATCAAATTGCAGTCCACAACCGTGGAGCACCAAGAATGACTCGCCAGAGGTCGTTTTTGCAAGAGGAGCAATCGGTAAGCACAAGAAGGGGGCGGCGATTCCGTGCCTAGAATTCTCGACGGAACGGTCCCAACGACAACAGGCTCGCAGGTGAGATAGAAAATGGCATCCTCACTCTTCGCATCCATAGACTATTGCGATCCCGCACAGGAACCTTGAACCCTCTGAAGCACCTTGACGAACTCCTGAAAACGAGGATCCACGTCCCCCTTTCCGTAAGGCCCGTCTTTCTCCCAGGCACTTCCTTGCCCGTAAATCCATACATAGGGAGATTTCTGTTTCATAGCCAGCCGCAATCTTTCCTCAAACTGCGCCGGCGTGCAACGCGCGGCCTTGTCCGTATAGGTTTGACCCAGGGGCCAGATCCCCGGGGAAATCGGCACTGTCTCGGGATCTACGCCATTACTAAGGAGATTATCACGGTAGCTTTTTCGGGTGCCGTCCGCAATCATATCTGGCCGAACTGAATTGTAGGAATTCTCTGTCGCTATAATAAGCTGCCTGAAATGTGCCTGGATCAACCCATCCCAGAAGCGGTGACTGAGCACATACACCGCACAGAAGTCCGGCTGGTAAGGCGGGCAGGTCAGGCCCAGGATTTCTGGCAGTGCGATGACGCTGGCGTCGGGGTACTCAGAGACAATGGCAGCTCCTACGCGCCTGCCCAGCACGTACGCCCGTTCCAACTTGTCAGGAAGCGCAGGATCTTCGTTCCACCACCCTTTAACATAAGGCTCCAGATCGAGGGCCAATCCTCGGAAACCCGCGTATTTTGCCAGGTGAGCAGCCTGGCGAAAGTTTGAAACCACTCGAGACTCCGCCGCTGGGCTCTTCCAGTCATGTTCATTGTACAATGCGGTTTTTATGAAATTGTCCGTCACGCCGTACTTCGAGTAAAGTACCTGAAATCGTCTTGCGCTCTGATAAAGTTGACTGTTTTCGTCATCGCCAACGGAGGTCTCCCAACTTCCCATCACGTTATTAACGAAGAACCCCTGCACGCCGATGGTCTGGCCCCAGTATCGGGCCATCGGCTCGTTGTTCTGGGTCTGAATCTCCAGGCCGTCAAACATAAGCACCTTGGGGCAAGGAGGGGAGAGCGGAACAGGAAAACAAAGCCATGTTCCCAGGAACACCGAGAGCAGAATCACAGCGGCAATCCACACCCATCGCTTCAAACGATAGACTCCTTCATCACCGATCCCCCCTGGCTCTCCGCCAGATCGCGAAGCAATAAACCGGCGAAAGACGCTCAAATTCTTTTGTTTCCGAGCCCCGCAGAAGTTGCCTGGGCTCTCCATCTTCTCGGAGCCCTTTCCGTCGCTCCCCAGATGGCCTGCCGTCGGCACGACACACCAAGTTCCCGCTCGGTGGGGCAGCCGCTTCACTCTCTAGTGGTCTTTGGTAGGATATTGATACTCTCGGTCATCCGCGCGACCCACGGAATCGCCCACGGGCTCATGATCAACATCCGGCTCGTGACCATCGCCGTACCCGTATTGGTAGTAGCCATAGCTGTAAGCATCGCGCTGGATATCGACACCGTTCAGCGCAACCCCCAGAATGCGGATGCCTGCACCTTGGAGCAAGGCGCGTGCCCGGCGAACTACTTCATAAGGTGTCTGGAAGGCGCGCACGACCAGAACCACCGCGTCGGTCAAAGTCGAGAGGATCCGGGCGTCGGCAACAGTCAGCAAAGGCGGGGAGTCAACCAGCACATAGTCAAAGTCCTCGTGAAGCTTGTGCAGCAGTTCCGCGGCGAGCGGCGAAGAAAGGACTTCGGCCGGGTTAGGCGGAATAGGGCCGCAGGGGATGACGCTCAGATTCTCTACGCCTGGCACGGGAAAGACAGCCTCCGACAGCTTGACATGACCCGTCAAGCATTGCACAAAACCCGGGCTGTTTTCCACGCCAGTGGAGCGATGGCAAGCTGGCTTCCGCATGTCACAATCGACAATCACTACCTTGCTGCCCAGGCTGGCAAGAGTTGCCCCCAGGTTGACGGCCGTAGTGGTCTTTCCCTCGCCGGGAAGTGCGCTGGTCACCAGCAGCATCTTCGGCACAGGATCGGCCGACAGCAAGATGGATGTTCGCAGCGAGCGAAAAGCCTCAATGGCCGCGGGATCCATCTGCAAACCGGGACCCACCCGAGCCTCCTTACCTCCGGCCAGCACCAGAGCCGTCTGCCCGGAACTTCGGCCCGCCCCATTGAACGTGAACTCGGGGAGGATGCCCAGCGAAGGAAGTCGTAACAAACCTTCCACATCGTCCGGATTCTTGAGGGTGTCGTCCAGGTATTCCAGAAAGAAGGCGAGTCCGATGCCGATCCCAAGCCCCAAGAAGATCCCCAGTGCCAAGTTCAAAAGAACGCGGGGTTTGACCGGCCCCTTCGGAACCTGGGCGGGGTCAACAACGCGGATGTTACTCGCTTTAAGTCCCGCAGAAACCTGCGCTTCCTTCAGACGCTGAAGCAGACCATCATAAAGCTGCTTATAGGTGTCCACTTCACGCTTCAGGATGTTGTACTGGATGGATTTCTCGGCAATCGCATTGACTTCCTTCTTCTGTTGCTCAAGCGCCTCAGCTAAGTATTTTTCTCTGGTCACTGCGGCGCGATATTGATCCACGATATTTTGCGCCAGATTCTTCTTCTGTTGGTCCAAGGAGGCCCGCAGGGTATCTATTTGTCTCTTCAACTGAAGCGCTTTAGGGTAGTCCGATTTCACCACCGAAGTCAGTTGGACATACTCTCGCTCCAGCTCGGCAAGGCGCATTGACAAATCCTGGACTAATCGGTTCTCCAGCACCGAGGGCAGGTCCTGAACCTTGCCGGACTGCACCAGGCTGTAAAAAGACTCCGCCTTGAACCGATCCGCTTGGGCTTTGGTGTACTCCTGCTGCAATTCTTCTAAACGAGCGTTGACGAGGTTCTTTTTCTCTTCCACAAACAGGATGGAATTAGCCTGTGCGTAAGTCTGCAAAGCGTCTTCGGACTTCTCGAGTTTGGCCTTAAGTCCTACCAACTGCCCCGACAACCACTCCGAGGCCTTGACAGTTTCATCCCACTTCACCTGTAAATTCTGATCGATATAATCCGCGGCTAGCTTGTTAGCGGCACGCGCTGCTGTCTCCGGATCGCGGGAATAAAAAGACACTTCAACCAGGCTGCTACGGCGCACAGGACTCACGTCCACGGAAGCAGCGAAATTAGCCACGCTGTTAAGGTAGGCTTCACTGGCGGGGTCTGGTGGGCGATTGTCCGTACTGCTAGGGATAGGGTTGGGGTCCCTCTCGATCGCCCCGAACAACCTACGCGACCGATAGAATTCGGGCATCCGAAACAATTGCAAGTCTTTGACCACCCGCTCAACAAGCGTCCGGCTCACCAAAACCTTGTATTGCGTCTCCCGGTAGGTGTCGTTGTCGGCAGAACCCATCTGAAGAACTTCCTTGAAATTAAGCACGTTGGGCTGCTCGGGATTAAGTTCGATAAGGACACTCCCCTCATAAACGGGTTTTTGTTTCAGGGTAGCAATCGCCATGGTAGTGAAAACAACCAGCAAGCAGGAGGCAACTACCCAACGTCGTTTCAAGATGACACGCCAATAATCGAGTAAGTGCGGGACTTCCTCCGGCATGACCTCAACAACTTCCTGGCCCACCTGCAGACTTCGGGGGACAGCTCGCGCGAGACTATGTGGTTGATTGCCTTGCGTGCTTTCGTTTACTTCCATGAGACTCCTTCAGCCCGCGAACAAACCTCCGCTCTGTCAGAGGCGTCCGTAAATCAACAGTCCGCTTATCGTCGCAATGGCAATATCCGCAGCGCGCCTTCCCCCGGACTTGCCGGCGCTCGTCGGCACAAAGAGAATGTCATTTGCCGCCAGTTCCACGTCCTGGGATTTGCCTTTCAGAACTTTTTCCAGGTCCACCTTGATCTCTGTTCTCGACCCATCTTCGGAACGGCGGATGATTCGCGCCCTGCTCTTTGCCGCAGTCCCATTCAGACCTTCCGCCAGCGCCACAGCCTGGAGGACGGTCACGGTCTCGCGATCGTCGAGCACGAACCCGCCGGGCTTTCGCACATCCCCGGTCACGTAGACGATGGGAGCTCTGCTTACGCTGACAATATCCAAAGGCTTGATGTCGATATTCAGCGACGCCTGACGCGAATAGAGTAGCTCGCGGAGGTCGATTTCAACCTTGTTAGAATCGATCAGGCGCATCCCCTTCATCGGCTGGAGCGCTCCGAACCCCGCCTTTCGAGTCACATAAACAGTCCGGCCGGGAGCAACGTTTTTCCTCGAGAGGCCACCCGCCATTGATAACACCTCGATCAACGTCCGGCGAGTGGTGAGGGGGTACAGGCCCGGCTTCTCAACCGCGCCGATCACAGAAACCGGTTGGGCATGAAACTCTTTGACCAGCAGCGTGACTTGAGGATCCTGAAGATATCTTTGTCCCCACTGCGACTGGAGTTCCTGGCGAAACTCCTCAGTAGTCAGGCCAGACGCCTTCACGTGTCCGAGAAGGGGCAGCGCAATCGTCCCGTCATTCTCCACACGAACCGTGACTTTGCTAAGCTCCGGAACTTGAAATACATCGATGGTGAGAACGTCTCCTGGACCCAGCAAATAATTCGGTCCCACCTCTCCTCCCGGGATTAGATCGGGGTCGCTCTTGATTCCCGTTTGTTCCGCCGCGTTGGAGGACTGAAACACTGTGTCGGCATTTTGCTGATCCGAGGCGCCCCCTTCATTTTCCTGGGCCCAAGCAGCAATCGCAACGGGGAACAAAATGGAAAAAGCACAAAAACTCAGATTCAGTTTGCGTATCTTCGTGCATACTCGCATGAAATTGCCCCTGCCTCTTGCAAGAAGCCCTCGCCCGTGGGAGGACACGAAAATCGATACATCGCGTGTTTAGCTTTCCTCTACAAATCAAGAGGTTACACGACCGCTGACGCCCATGTCAAGCCATGCGCTATTTGGAAGTGTACAGGTACATCGTATCCGTCCTGTGCGGTCGGAGTCTGCGCGCGGGACGCGGATGAGGACGCCGCCTGCCCGCCGCAGCGGGCGACGCGACTTCGGCACGACAGTCCCAGGACGGCCCAGCGCATCTGGCGCCCGCCCGTGTTACGTCGCCGCCGACGGCCTTAGGATCAGTACCAGCAAGACCTGGAAGCCTTCCCCTGCCACACGAGCTTCCTCGCCAGGGCTTTCCTCTCCGAGCTCCAATTTTAGTTGGGCCTGACCTAAGGATTTCTGTATAAATAGGTTGACATTCTGACTTTACGTGCTATGCTCGGGGCATGGTTAACAACCCCGTACGTCCCCGACGAGACGCGAGCGCCATGGAGGCGCGGCGGCTGGCCGCCCTTCCCCAACTGGAGCGCGGAGATTCGCTTTCTGGGATTGCCCGGCAACTCGGCGTGAGCCGCCAAGCCGTGTTTGTCTGGGCCCAGCGGTGGCGACGACAAGGAGAGGTCGGCCTGCGCCGTCGCCCGCGTCCCGGACGCCCGCCGAAGCTGGCCTGCAGGCAGTTGGGTCAGCTCCCGCGCCTGCTCGCCCAGGGGGCCGAGGCCTATGGCTTCCCTTCGCCCATCTGGACCACGCGGCGGGTCGCCGATCTGATCTGGCGCCGCTTCCGGGTTCGTTACGATCGTGATCATGTCTGCCGCCTGCTGCACCGCTTCGGTTGGAGCTGGCAGAAGCCCGCGCCTCGCGCCCGGGAGCGCGACGAAGCCG
>Ga0315279_10001134_pt1 | contig 45439 bp, 47 predicted proteins | sample YL17G06_20_MG_FD_203694 | JGI IMG/M metagenome (GOLD analysis project Ga0315279, IMG submission 203694) | Sediment microbial communities from Yellowstone Lake, YNP, Wyoming, USA - YL17G06_20 | ecosystem: Environmental > Aquatic > Freshwater > Lake > Sediment | place: USA: Wyoming | collected...
GTGCCAAGGCCATGCTTCCCTCCTTTCTTTACCAGCTTACGGATCTGTCCCAAGCAGATTGATCTTGCTATTCCTGTTTCGGGTGCAAGTTCGTCACATTCCTCAAGTATCCATAAGTAAGGCTTTCTCGCCTTGGTTTCAACTGCAATGAATCTTTCAATGAATCTGGCTATGAACTCTTGGAAGGCGGCGACATCAAGCTGAGGATCGCTTCCATCAATAATCGCGCTGAGATCATGTTCTAGGATCTGGTCAGCGAGAAACTCTGCGCTTTCAGGGATCAGAGGCACGTCTTTGCCGATGATCAGCAGTGGGAACTTGTCTCGAAGAGTGGCGTATTCGCCTTCCACATCAACTATGATGATGCCTGTTTTACCGAATACCTGTTCAACAATTCTTCTCGCGGTCCAAGTCTTACCAAAGCGACTGATGCTGCAAAGCAAAGTGCGGCCAGTCGTGAGCTCCTGCAAGTCAAGTTCCGCCTTCGCCCCGCTGATCGTTTCGCCGAGAAGAATCTTGGTCATGTCTTACCCCTCACTTCTCTCAGAAATGTTTGAACAGAGTTCCTTCGGCAGACCTTGCGGATTCGCAGATGCGTCTTCTCAAGTCTGCCACACCAATTACAAGCGCGTTGATGGCTTTCAGCAGCTGGTACGCTGATCTCCTCGTATTTCGGAGGCGTTCGGAGGCGGAGGGCCATCGCTTGCGCTTTAGAGATCGAATTTTGATTCGTCACTTTCTTCCACCGACCGCCATCAAGAAAGCCTCCTAAGACGATGAGGGACGGGAACGGGACTCGCCTGTGATACGTTGGTTCTGATTAATTGTCGGGGTTTAGCCGTCAACTAGATCTCGCCTCCATCGACTTTCAGGATTACCGCCAGTGCGGGTTCCTGCACCATCGCTTCAACTGGAAGCGCGTCAGGCACGAACCTCATGCCTCTCGCCAAAATATTCTTGGCTGCGTTCACATCACGATCCACCGTGAAACCGCAGCTCGGACACTTCACCGTTCGGTTCTCTTCGGACAACCTGTGTCCACACATCGAACACCTTGACGAAGTGCCATACGACTTCACATAGAAAACTGGCAAACCTTCCCAACGAGCCTTATACTCTATCTGACGTTGAAGCTCGTAGAAGCTCCAACTGTTCATTCTTCCACGGAAATAGCGACCTTGCCAATTCCCTTTCCGATACAGTTTGCGAATACCTTTGAGATCCTCCATGACGATACCGAAGCCTCTGGCTTTCGCGTCTTCCACGATATGCTTGGAAGCATTATGGAAAATATGCTGAACCTTACTTTGTTCCTTCTCGCCGTACTTCTGAAAGATTCGTTTGCGAACACGCACATCGTTCCGCTTGAAGTGAGCCTTAACCATTCGATACTTGGATTTGATCTCCGTAGCCTTCGTCAAATCGAATTGTTCTACTCGCTCAGAGGAATCTGCTAGAGTCAGATTATCCAAGTTCCGATCAATGCCTACGAGTCCTTCCGGCTGAATCTCCGAGACTTCCTTCGCGTATGCAATTGACAACCGATCAACAGTCAAAGTGACGGAGCGAACCGCACCACCAGACTTGGACAGAACCGCAAGAGTATGCTGATTCAACCGGATCGTAATCGGTTCCTTCGGCCTGAAAGGAATGAGCAGACACCCATCCTTGATTTTGAAACCGTAACATGTTGTAAGCTGAAGCCTACGAGCGCAAGGCTCTCTCACTCGTTTGCCTTTCCGCTTCGCCTTACGATAGTTACGGAGAACACCAGTAGCCCGACTGATCGCACACAGCTTGTAAGCACTCGGAACCTCGTAACCTTTCAACTCCTTGTACGCTTTCAACGAGAGTGACTTCAGGCTTGTCGCACCCGTCTCCAAACCAATCCTAATGCAGTCGTTGAGCATCCGCCGAAACTGCTCAAGCACCCCCAACAGTTCAGAGGAAAGCATGTAGTTCTGCTGAATCGTTTTCATCACTGACGACGAATCCCATCCTTTCTCACGCGGATCGATACGCATCATATTTTTTTCCTCTTATCCCTGTTTCAGTCCCAATGCAAGTCCCGCAGCGAAGCCGCCGCCTAAAGCAGCAGACCCAGCTAGAACAGACCATTGACCGAGAACATTGGAGAAACCTGTAAAGATCCAAGTTGCAGTCTCCTCCATGACAATCGCGAATCTAGTCCAATTCACAGTGATCACGCCAACATTCACCAGCCACATGAGAGGCAACATGAAGAGAGCAGTTAGAATCGAGAGAGCAGTCAACAGCAGCCTAGTGATCTTCTTGAGGCCGTAGCCTAACGCGAAACCTGAAACACCGCCAGCACCAAGTTGCAAGCCAAGTGACACAAGCAAATCATTCATGATGAAAGCACCTTATGGCACCCGGAACTGGCATGATCCGGAGATGTACATGAGAAAAGGCGTAGACACAGTTGCGGTCGATAGCCAAGGGTTTTGAATGTCTTGCACTTGAATCGGCACGTTCACGCCGAGGCTCAGGTTTCTAACGATAATCCAGTAGCTCTGGCATGACGGCACAGAGAGAGTTGCCTTGTAGGTGAAGGGAATGTAGTCGGATACTCTGTATGGCTCACAGTGGAAGCTGATGGAGGTTCCGATTCCTTGAGGGCTTATCGCCATAGCTTCAAGTTGAAGAGAATTGTTCGAGCTGAAATGCAGAAAAGTGAGAGTGACCATCGACCCGTAGCTTGCAGCACTATATTGACTCGTCGTGGTCACTGTAATGTACTGGGTGATGTATTGCGGCTCCGTCTTCGTAACGAACGAAGTGACAGTTCCGAACACACTCACGCTCTGAGTAATCGTGGAAAGATACGGCTGAGTCACAGTGTAGCTCACAACACGAGCCGGAGACAAACTTAACCCTAAGCTCAACACGCTGAGAAACGAAGCAACACACACAAGTACGATTAGAATACTACCACTTGTCTTCGTCATCATTTCTTTACTCCGCCCCTTGATGGCAAACGCGCAGAGGGCAGTCGAAACATTCCCCTTTCCGTTCCTCACAGAACTCTCGAAGAAACGCCTTGAAATCCTCTGGAAAATCATGAAGCATAGTGCGAAGAAGCCGAAACCTCATCAAACTGAGAGACTTGTTACAAACACTCATTCCTCATCTGCCTCGTCATCGTCTTCGCGCTCATCGTCGTCAAAGTTAGGAGGCTCAGATTGCTCATCCCACAAACGAGAAACAGGAATCAATAAGAAGCCTCCATCGCCTCTCGATGCTTCGCTTCGATTTCATCCACGATTTCCCGAGTACGAGTTTCAGTGAGCTGTCCTGAATAGGTGAATCGCAGCGTGATTGAGCCTTGATCTTTGATGAACTGGTCTGTCTCGAAATCCTGATCAGCTTGCTGGCCCTTGTGAGTTTCAGTATTGTCAAGGAACACGAAGAGAAAACGCAACGCAACCAACGGATACTGCTTATCTTCTTCACCCAGCCGAATCGCTCTCTGGAAGTCGCTGTGAATCTTCTTCACAATGCAACAGTGGCCGTATGATCCTTTGGCGCTAGACATCCACAACTCCGTGGTTCCCTGATACAGAAACCGCAGATTTCGTCTTTGAAGTTCCTTTGCAAGATCAATCTCCCCTTTCGAGCCGTAGCGGTCATGTGAGAATGTTTGGGAAATCAAGTGGCTATCGCCTCCACGACGAGGACCGCGAGAAGAGGAAGGATGTGGCTCAAAGTGCGCAACGCGGATTCTCGAAGCCAAAGCTCCTGATGGTTCTGTGTGGCTACAGGCGTGCCATCGCTTCGACAGATCGTTTCCTCAACACTGTGTAGGCAGAACCAGTTCTCGTCTTCATGAAATTTCTGTGTGAATCTTTTCGCCTTCAGCCGGATAGCGCCAGTAGGCGTACCGATCGGAGCATACCAGAAGCCCTCATTGAATTTTCGAGTCAACGTGTCGATTGCTTCGCCGACCTGTTCCTCCCAGAAGAGTAGACGGCCGACGCCGATCTTGCCGTCGCGATAGTATTTGCGGAGGATCTCAATAGGTTCCTTTTCACCAGTAAGGGTGTAGACACCAAGTTCCGGTAGTGGCTGGGTTACCAGTCTGTGAACTTGACCAAAAACCATGTTGTTGAAGACTAGGTATGCGGCCTCGTCTCCGCCAGTATGTCCTTTCAGCCAAATGACATTGCCGTCATGCTCCATCAGGAAGCCCCGCAGATATTTCAGGTAGAAGGGTATTGTCTCCCAATTGCCGCGTCTATCCGGTTGTCCCTGATATTGAAAACGGATAGCTTGAATCCTAATTGGGTCTGACAAAGATCTTCCTCTCCTGATCCCACTGAATCTTGACTCCGCAGGCTGGACACGGGGCCACATACAGGTCAGCGTAGGCTTGGGGTAACGCTGAATCTACGGCCCGTCCACGCTCCTCTGCCTTTGCTTCCAGGTCTACTTTGGTGTCAGGCAGGGTTTCGGGCTGAGATCCCGCGCTAGGGGGCGAAGTAACACCTTGTGCACGGTTCAACCGTGCAGGTTCATGTGAGGCCTTAGCAGCCTCAACCTTTTCCTTTATCTTGAGCGATCTCGGTAAGAGGTCACGCACCCAGCCCTCGCTGAATCCTGTGAGTTCGCTGATTTCCTCCGCCAGCTTTCCTTTCGCTGCTCCTTCATTGATTAGAATGTTCGCGAGTTCAGTGAAGTCTCGTTGCCTTTCCTCTTTCGGCACGGTTCGACGGTGCAGATTCGCGTGAATCCTGGCGACTAGGAAATCTTTGCGTGAACGAACCCACGGAAGAACCTCTTTCCGCCACTCTTTATTCACGGCAAGCCTATGCAACCCGTCCACAACATTGCCTTCGGGGTCGACCAGAACTGAGTAGAGTTCTCCGATCTTCTTGGCGCTGTACGCTATGTTGAAGTTCTCAGTGAGTTTAGGGGGCTGCGTCGCAGGAGGTGAATCCTGTTTGGCATCAGGTTGGTCGGCTCGCGGACCGGCCGTTTGCGAAGCAGCCCTTTCCTCGTGACTTTGATAGGAATAATAGTCGCGTCCCTCACGAACCTCAAAACTGGCCTGATCCCCTTCTTTCAGGTCTTTGATTTGCGAGTGACATTCCGGCCCAACCCAGATCGGCTTCAAGCCATCGCTCAGGTCGATTTTGATTCCTCGTTCTTTTTCACTGTCATCGATTCTTTGAATGATTCCTGTTCTGTTCATGGTTTCGCCTCGACAGGTTTTCTGTAGACGTAGGTTCGAGCTGTGTTCAGTGAGTAGGATTGGCCTTCGATCTCAATCGGCTTGCTAATATTCTCAAGAGTCTTGCGAAGCTCCACGGTTTCAGGTTGATCGGTACGCGCATATTCGCCTGGGCCGTACTGGTTTGGTCGCCACTCAATCTGGTTGATTCCGTAGGGTAGACTTGGCTTCTGCGGAGTTTGAGATCCGTTCTGAGGCCTGACATACTGCTTCTCAAACTCTTCACATTCCGAATCCCACAGTTTCCTGAGATCTCTGATTCTTTGAGGTGTCTTCTCGTCGGCAGGGATGTTGGTTGTGAACTTCAACTCATGCATGCAATACGGTGCGCTGCCAGGGGCTTTGACGCTGCGTTCAATACAGATAGGTTCCTCTTCTTTCGCTGGCTGGCGGGCCTCTTTGGCTTCGTTTTTGGCTCGAAGGCGTTGGTATGCCTCTATTGCTTCCTCAGCCGTGCTCGGTTTCTCTACCATTCCGCGGACCTCCGAGTGCAACCGCAAAAGAAAACTATCTCCCCATCTTTCCTCTGCACCAAAGGCAACGTATCATGTTTCAAACATCGCATATGCATGAGACAGATGAAATTCTCAACTCGACCGTCCAAGTCGAAAACCGCTTGGCCTTCCCTAGTGCGTTGAAGTGCGGTGCTCATTTCTTCTTCCTGCCCTTGTTCGCGATGCAATACTTGTCCCACATCTTCGTTGCAAACTCAACGAAGTCCTCTTTTGTGTAGTCTCTTGCCTCTGCCATCTGCACCATGGTCGACATTTTCGCTTCGATCACAACTCCGAACGCTGTCCACCCCACATCATCTTTCCGTTCGGCCAGCTTCATGGCGATATCGACTTCGCTCATTCAGGAGAAGCCTCCATCCAGTTGTTCGATTTGCTCTCGATTCAACGGTTCCCGCAAGCCTTTCGCGTTCAGTAACACGCCGTCATTGGTTTTGAGAAGAGTTTGAGTTCCAAGATCATAGTCTTCCAGCTTCACGCGGCTCTTTCTTTTGTTGCCTGAGTCGAAGAATGAGATGCAGGTGAGTTTGTCGCCGACGAGAACAAGCAAACAAGTCGTCACTCAGTCGGCCTCCGCGATCAACTGTTCATCGGAAGACGGAACATCCTCCTTGCCTTGGTTGCGAATCAACATAATTTCTCTAAGAATCTCGATGCACCGATCAACCCGCGCCAGACACGTATCCACATCAGTTATCTTATCGCTCAACTAGAAGCAACCCCCGTGCGTTCTTCGAGTAGATTTTCCAAGGTCTTGGCGATGCTTCGATGCTCTTTCTCTGCAATTTTCTGAAGAGTATCATACAACTTATCTGACACGGTTATCGTACGAAAACCTTCTTCAGGCATTCAAAACCACGTTACCGTAGGTTACGTTGTACGGCGCTTATAACATTTACGGTAATTTACGTTGTAATCCCGACTAGCAACAAAAAGCTTTTTACCGCAGTTTACGGTAATACCTGTGATTGAACAATGCCACCTAAGGGATTCCGAACAATCACCGTACCCGAAGAGGTGTACGATTATTTTTGGCAAGAGTGGACCAAGAGGAAACAAGAATGCGCAAAGAAGGGAATTAGAAGCTTCAGCGCATTCGTCACAATGACGGTCTATGAATGGCTTGATGAAAGGAAGAAAAAGAGCAAGGATCAGCTTTAGTATTTCAGAACGCGCTTCTCAAAATCCACGGCCATACCTCTGAGCAATTCACTGTGCACGTGTTCCACTTCATCCATCACGAACACCAGATCCCTCTTCTGGACAACCGCCTGCTCCAACCGTTCCCGCACCCACGCCAGAGCTTCAATCGCTCCAGACGCACGATCATTCAAGAGTTTCACCTCCACACTAGATAGGCCTGGTTCAGTGGCATACGCTTTCAACGGCCCTGGAGCCCTTTCATGGCCCGACGCAAAACACGATCAGACCTCAAAGAGGCCTAGGGAAGAATTTCAACGCGAGACCAGATATAGGCACATGCACAGATTCATGCCAAACTCGACACGAAAACCCACCATGGCCATGGAACTTTACCGAGGCCTGAAACGCCGGAACAAGAAATACGAACAGCATCGAAGCCTAGAGATGACTGAAACTACTCAAAAAAAGAGGGGTTTAGATCCCTTGAAGAAGGGACCTCTTACTTTCTTCTGCGCCGTAGTATGAACAGAGACGCTGCTAGCGAGAATGCTAGAACCACTGCTGCTACTGGGAACTCTGGCGCTGGAACCGTAGGCATTGAAGCCGCAAAAACAGCAAGTTCCTCAGCTGTGTACGCTGACACTGGAACGGAAACTATCCCAAGGGCGAATAGCATTACTATGAAAGCAGCACCGATCCGCTTATTCAACACATTCACCTATGAAGGAAAATACGCCACAGACTCTCGTACTAGTCTTTTAAGCCGAACAGACGACAGCAACCTTGGGCCGGTAGTTCAGCTTGGTATGAATGGCCGCGCGTCACGCGGAGGGTCGCGGGTTCAAATCCCGCCCGGTCCAAAAAAAGAAATTGGTGGGTGTGAACCGCGTGTTTCCACGTGGTCACTCCGATTGCTCGGAGCCGTCAACTCCCCACCACACCCCCAGAGCATTTCGCCCCGAAGGCACCTCAATACTCAAGATAACCCATTATTACGGCTTTCGCCTATTAGTTCTGTTAAGATGGTGGGCGACGGTCAATTTTCGTCTCTCTGTTAACCATCGGGTGATGGTGGGTTAAGTGTTACGCTAGTCCATGCACCTTACGGTGCCTTCTGAGATACCCAATCAAAGGAAAACATATACGCCCATGCTTGTTGGTTGAACTCGCAGCGATACCTCAGACAACGGATACGGTCCTTGCAGGCCCATGTCTAGCTCTCTCCAAACACAACATCGTCTTTGGGTACTACGATTTCTCTTGGTTATACCTTCATAATACAAGAGCGACCGAAGATGTTAGAAAATTGAACCGCCGTCTGCCTCTTCTAGTGGGCATAGTCTTCAATGTCGGACATAGAGTCCGCAACAGCGGACACCATGGTGGTTGCCTCTGGTTGGGTGTCACTGCAAGTCATACCCCTACTTATATTGAAGAGAACCATTAATTGATGCAGGGGAACTGCTTTGGTTGAATACTACTTTGACATTGAGACGTATACTGCCTGCGACAGACCTGATCCAAAGACCGACAAGATAATCACTATCCAATATCAAGAACTCTCCCCCTTAGATGGCCATCCAATCTCTGACCTACGTATTCTCACAGAGTGGGACTACAAGTCCGAGAAGGAGATGCTTCAATATTTCAAAGAGATCTTTCTCGCAGGTAGCCCCTTCGACTTTATACCTGTTGGAGTGAACCTCTATGGATTTGACCTCATATCCATCATTCACAGATTAAACCACCATTTCAATCTCAATCTTGGCTATGATCTTTTCCGAGACAGACCCGTGATCGACATCAAACCCGTCCTAGTCATCATGAACAAAGGTATATTCCGAGGCTACACCCAATTCCTGGGAAAGAAAGAAGCGGGAAACATGATTAAGAGTTGGTATGACGCAGGCGACCACCAGAAAATCATTGAATATATACGAACTGAAGCCCAGAACTTCATCAATAGATACCAACTGCTCAAGAAGGAACTGCCACAATTGTTACTAAAATAGACCGATGGAAAACTCAGTGCAATCTCGGCTATGACTCGACTTGAGTCTTCCTATTGGGCTCGTGGCCTGGCTATCTCACTTTCTTAGGAACTGCCAGCAATTCTGGGGTCGCTTTGTGGCATTCAGCAGTTGTCGTAGGTCCTAAAGGGATAAGAGTTTAGGACCTAAAGGCTTAAGCCTTGGATTTTTGGCCAATCAATTTTCCGACAGCCTAAGAGTTACCCAAAAGGGTTCTGTAAACTCTTTGTTTGGTTTGTCTCCTTGTAACCTTTCGTTTGGTGAACTAGAAAACGAGCCTACGCAAGCCCTTATCAAAAATCGGTTGACACAGGTTGAGCTTGTGATTCGAGTAGAGGTATTGGTTTAACTTTTTTCGAAAAGCTTAAAGACTTGACTCGCCCTACTATTAGAACTGATTGTTTACATGGACATTCTCAAGGTTCTTGGAGTTGCGATTGGTGACGTTGAGAAGAACTCTGAGGGTGATGTCGAACAGAAGGTTACAGTTCCTTTTCTGGAAGGGATTTTGGGCTACATAAAAGAGAACGGTGTAGACAAAAAGGTCAGAGTGGCTAAAAACATTCCTGTAGGGAACAGATTTGAAAAGATAATCCCTGATATTGCTGTTTACGTTGACAATGAACCATTTCTTATGATAGAATCAAAACCCATAAACAGAACAATCAGCCAAACAGACGTGAATGAAGCGATTTCTAACGGTAGGCTATATGAATTTCCTAAACAATTTCCTTTCTCAATTGTTTCAACTGGTCTAAGGTGGGAAACCTACGATACTCTAAGCGGTAAATATCAGGGTGACCATGAAGCCATAATGGATGTTTACAGAGCCAGAAGTTTGCTCAAAAGGGGATTACCTCTCGTTCCAGATTCGAAAAAAATGGAAGCTGAGAGGCTAATATCAACACGCAAACTAATTCAAGATAGAAAATCGTTACAAGCCCTTTTCACGGAATGTAAGACTAGAATTGAAGCAGAGGGAAAGCATGGAAATGAAGCCTTAGCGGAAATAAGCAAAGTCATACTAGCCAAGATATTTGAAGAGCAATTCTCTGTAGAACAAAAAAGAACGTACAGATTCTCTTCAGCCTTCATCAACAACCAAATACGAGACTATCCAAACAAGAATGCTACCGACATTCTGAATGAAATATTCGCAGAGGCTAATGAGTACTATAAAGGGAGCAGAAAACAAGGGATTTTTCCAGATGACGTGAGAATAACGCTAAGTTATGGCACGGTAAAAAAAATCGTGGAATTGTTAGAAGGCTATCAATTCTACGGTGGGGGAGAAGACATCAAGGGGGCAGTTTACGAAACTTTCCTTAAGACGCTGTTTAGAGGAAATTTCGGACAGTATTTTACGCCGAGAGAAGTAATCAGATTCATGATTCAACTTGTAGACCCGAAACCTGGAGAGAGAATAATTGATCCCGCATGTGGCAGCGGCGGTTTCCTGATTAACTCCTTTTTGGAAGTCAAGAAAAAGATTCTAGGGATGAATGTTTCCGAGAAAGAGAAGGAAGAACGAATTAAGCGACTTCTTGAGGAAGATTTGTGGGGAATAGATGTCTCAGAGACACTCGTTCAGTTCTGCAAAATTAATCTGATAATTCATGGTGATGGATACCGCAACATTTACAGACAAGATTCGTTGGACAAGACCCTAGAACCCTTACATAGCGAAGAAGAGAAATTCGACATAGTATTTACAAATCCCCCGTTTGACCTACCTTCTGAACATCTGGAACACATAATCAAAGATTACATCCTCTACAAAGAAATGGATTATGAAGGTGCAGATGTCTTGTTTCTGGAGAGATGTTATGAACTTCTCAAGCCTGGTGGTAGGCTAGCGATAGTTGTTCCACACAGATTTGTGGATGGAATACGGTTTCAGAAGTTGAGACGATGGATACTCGACAAAACTATCCCAAGAGCGGTGGTTGTTCTGCCCGTAGGAGTCTTCAAACCCTTCGGCGGTTCCAACGCAAGAACAGCTATACTGTACTTGAGAAAACCGTTATGTGAAGAGGAAAGGCGAGGTTGTTCTCTGTTGTCTTCCACCCAATTTGTGGGTTTTGAGACAGGGATCGGTGAATACAAGCCCATACCTGAAAATCAGCTTGAGGACTTAGCAGTAAGTCAACAGATGATGGACCTTAAGTCAGAGGAAGAGAAGATTCATGGCATTCACTAGTGTTTCCGAAGATGTGTTTTCTTCCACACTAGTTGAAGTGAAGAAGTTGAATGACGAGTCGTTCAATCCCTCTGACTATGCAGAGTTTACTACTCCAATGAAAACCGAGTTAAGTGAACTTTCAACCATTGCAAGCATACTCGCCAGAAGAAGCACTACAACGAACAGTAGACGAGTACTCTCGGAAGGAGTGGATAGAGCGACAGGAGAGGTTCTTCAGCCATTGATTATGGAACAAGATGAAAATGAGATTAGCTGTGTAAGATTTGATAAGGATGATGTCTTGTTTCACAAAGTGAGGGCAAGAATAGGGAGAATCGGGATAGCAGATTTTGATGGATGCTGTGAGAATGAATTTCTGACAGTGAAACCAACTAAGATCAATGCTCTTTACCTTTTGTTAGCTCTTCGGACTCCTGATGTTTTGGTTCAACTGCCACCTAGGGAGACGGCGAGACCTCGCATTAAAAGAAAGGATGTTTCACGTCTTAAGATACCACGATTGGGAGATGTGGAAGAACAAATGGGGACTTTTATCAGTCGGGTTTTCGTTCTGAGAAAAAGGGCACGAACCGTTTTGAAGGGTCTTCTGGACAATTTTGATAAGGGCATCAGTTCCAAGATGCCCTTGGATTATTCTTTCTCAATAGACGTGCAAACTCTATCTGACGACACGTTAGACCCTGGTTTCTATTTCATGAAGGCTCTTGAGTGGACTTTTCCCAAAAATATGGAGATAAATGATTCCTTCACGATTATTCAACCTTCTTCTGCCAAGAGTGGAACGAACTTTGCAATAGTAACTGTTAAAGACTTTGAGTTTGAAGGGATAAAACCTCTACTACCAAAAAAAGCCGATGCGGTGCCTTTGAAAGCCTTTGCAAAGGTTGGAGATGTAATTCTAAACAAAATGCACTCAAAAGAAAAGGCTATTGCAAAAGCGACTGTGATAGGGAAAAACCTCGGCTATCTGAGGGAGACTGGTTTGAGTGTGCGAGAGTTTGAGGGAGAAATAAGAGTTCCAGTGTACAGTGAACTATTTATTCTAAGACAGAAGCCATGTGCCTATGAAGGTCTGTCGCCATATTACTTGGCTCTAATGCTGAATAGCAGACTGTTTCAGCACATGTTCGCTTTTATTATGAGTGGGAGTACAGGAAGACAGAGGATCAGGAAAGAAAAGTTAATGAAGGTTAAGGTTCCAACTCTGGAAACACACATGATGAAATCATTCTCAGAAGCTTGTCATATCTGTCTTGAAGTGTCTTCTGAGACTCTTAGAATGTTAACTCTCTTCTCTAAACTGTATGAAAACGTGGTTCGGGGTTATGTGAAAGCAGAAGAGTTAATCTCCTTCATAAGGAAGGAGACTGAGTGTTTGAAGGAACTTGAAGGAAATGCAATTGAAGAGGCTGCGAGTGAAACTCTGAAGACTGTTGGACTTACGTATCTAGCTTAGACTAATCCTTCTTACCAAAGGTTATTGTTACTTTCTATCCTTTTCAAGTTCTTTGCGTATCAACTCATTTAGGAACTCTGCAAGCGTCATTCCTTTTTTGATGGCATGTATCTTGGCTTCTTTCCAGAGTTCTTCATCTACACGGATGCTTGTGACAGTTTCTTTCGATTTGGGCATTTTCCATCACTTGTCAATGGGTCATGGATGTATTTAAACTCATACTACAAAACTTTTTGTAATAACCTATAAATACTACAATGCTACATTAGTACTACTTGTAGTATAGAAGGTGTGTAGCATGAAAGCGAGAATAACCGAGAATCTCCGTGAAACAAGAGGCTTACAGATTGCAAACGCAAAAGAAAGCCAAATCACACGGATTGATTCTGCAACCTACGAAGTTCTCTCTCAAAGCGGAAATGGCGAATATGTCGTTTGCCTCTCCGAAGATGAGTGGCATTGCGAGTGTCCAGATCACCGTTTTCGTGATATTAAGTGTAAGCATATTTGGGCTGTCGAGTTCAGCCTCGCTATTCGTAAGAAAGTTGAAGCTCATGTAGTCACAATTCAACCAGTCAACACACTGATTTGTCCAGCCTGTTCATCCAGTCTGGTCGTGAAGGATGCTCTCCGACACAACAAATACGGAATGATTCAACGGTACCTATGCAAAGACTGCGGAAAGCGATTCTCTTTCAATTTGGGTTTTGATAAGATGAAGGCTCAACCTGAAGCGATCACATCCGCCATGCAACTATATTTTACTGGCGAATCACTACGGAATGTTCAGAAGTTTCTCCGACTCCAAGGCATCAATGTGAGCCATGTTTCGATCTACAACTGGATTCAGAAATATGTTGGATTGATGGAGAACTATCTAAAGCAGATCACGCCTCAACTCTCTGATACTTGGAGAGCTGATGAAATGTGGATGAAATTCAAAGGAAATCCAAAGTATCTCTACGCATTGATGGATGATGAAACACGTTATTGGATAGCAAAAGAGGTTGCAGGCGACAAGCTCAGCAAGGAAGCCGCTGACTACGCCAGCAACCTGTTTTCACAAGGCAAACAGATAGCTGGTAAGACGCCTTTGACTCTCATAACCGATGGCCTACACGCCTACCATCAGGCGTGGAAGCGTGAGTTCTACTCGAATCAGAGACAACAAGCAAGACACATTGAGCATGTCGCATGGCGAACAGATGGCAATGACAATCGCAAAATGGAACGCTTCAACGGAGAAGTAAGAGACAGAGAGAAAGTCATGCGTGGCCTCAAATGTGAAGATACACCTATCCTGACTGGCTACCAAATCTACCACAACTACATCAGACCACATGAAGCCCTAGAAGGCAGAACCCCTGCCGAAGTCAGCGGAATCAAAGTCGAGGGTGAGAACAAGTGGATAACCCTAATCCAAAATGCAAGCCGTCACCCGATGGTTAACAGAGAGACGAAAATTGACCGTCGCCCACCATCTTAACAGAACTCGCCTATTCTGTGACCAACACCAAGGAGAGACAGCCGAAACTACTCTGCAAAGTGAAAGCTGACGGATTCGCCTTTTTCAAGGACATAGAACCGCCGTAACTGGTATATTTCACTAACTGTCCATACACAGCCACGGAGATCTGACAGTTGAGCGTGGCTGATTGGGTTGAAGGGTTCGCGGATACTGGTCGCAAGAGCCGTCAGTCGATGATTGGCGAGTTTGATCGCTGGCTGACGGGAAAAGGGTTCTCCGATCTCGACGTAGCGGTGCGTTTTCAGAAAGAAGCGACTGGCGACGACCGGTACCGACTGGGAGATTTGGCTGTTCAATTCGTGAAGATGAAAGGCGGCACATATAACAGCATGATTTGGCGGTATGCCACGGTTCGCAGTTTCTTCTACTATGCAAGGGCGGAGCTGCCGAGGGTTCGCGTTCAATTCACGCCGACCAAGGATGCGACGGTCGGCATGCTCGATATGGAAGTGTTCCGGGTCCTGGTGAGAAGTGCGAATCTGAGGGATCAAGCCATCTATCTGACTTTGTTTCAAGGCCTGATGGATCAGCACCGGTTCTTCACCGTGTTCAACAAGATGGGCGGTGAATTGGCGGAGCATATTCGCGAGAAAGGATGTGATGTTCCTTTTCGAGTCAACGTGTTGAAGGGGCGAAAGACCAGACCGAGACCGTTCACCACTTGGATTGGAAGAGATGCTTTGACTGCTTGGAAACTGTATTTTGAGCGAGAACGCGGCTGGCCCAAGAAAGGAGAACCGGCAGCATTAGACCAGTACGATAAGTCATTCACGAAAGAGGGATTGTACAAGACTCACATGCGGAGACTTCAACGATTGAAATATGTGAGCAGCAGCAACAATGTTTCTGCAAGATATGGATATGGACTTCATGAGCTTCGAGACTTAGGTAGAAGCATATTGGAGAAGGCGAAAGAACAGAAATTCAACGTGTCAAGCGCCGAACATTGGATGGGCCACATGGTAGATCCCCTATTCTACAATAAGATTTGGAAACTAGACCCCGAATACAACCTCAACCAATACTTGATCGCTGGGAAATACTTGAACATCATCTCCACCCCACCAGGCGCAATCAGCGAAAAAGAACAGAACCAACTTAGAGGACTCATGCAAGAAATGGAGGAACTGAAACGGGACCTTCTTGAGATGAGGGAGACGCGGCGCATGGTGCAGCGACAACATACGCTAGTAGGGATAGACAGTTCTGATTAGTCTAGGGTTTTCGTCGGATGGTCGGATACAGATTCGGGTAGTGAGCCGAAACTAGTCCTTTCTTTTCTCAGTATGATGATCGCTACGACAAGAAACAGCAACCCATAGATTTCTGACAGGGGAGGGAAAAGATGAGCAGCTAAGAGACTCCCTCCAATAAGAATCAAAAGAGTTATCACCACAAAGGGGTCCGTATCCTTCAAAGCTACTCAACGTAAAAATGGGGCTTCATCTTGGTAGACGCATCATCTCTTCTTTCGTTCATGGTTGAACTCGCTGTCTCAAGTGTCGGTTTTCTTCTGACAGTGATGCTAAGCACAATTCTCTCAGGACAACTAATAGAGACTGGAAAGGGATATGGAAAGCTCTTTACTTCTCCGCGCTTTCAGCGTAAGCAAACTCTGTTCTGGGCATTTCTGATAGAAGCAGTCGCGCTTTCCCGCGTTCGTAGAGCCGTACATAGACAAATTCCTCTGGATGTTCAAGACATGGCTACCAATCATCTTCATCGAAGCTTTTGTCCTCTACTACATATGGTTCTGCGTCAAGTTCGAGTTCAACATACATGGAAAAGCTGTGGCCTACCCTCAGATAGCAGTATTCTCAATGTTGCAATTGTGAAACTACTGGAGTGGCTTGGCTCACTTCCATAACCTATCCGACGAAAAGTAACACCCCATCTATCTGCCATAGAGGTAACAGAGCCTTCATTTCGCATCGCTTCTTATTCTAGCCCACAGAAGATATAAGCCGCACCCTACTGCTGCAAGAAGCAAGATCGCCCCTATCAAAGAAGTAACACTCATCTTTCATCACAAGAAAAATGCGTGGCGTACTGGGGGGTCCGCCAGAGAGATATCTTTATGTATACAGAATGGATCTATCCTGTATACAGAGTGAGCTCCATGAGGGACGCATGCCTAGTCTGTGGAAGATATGTGAAGATCGGAAGACCATACGGGCACAGCCAGAACGATCAGGGGAGAACAGTGTACGTTCGAGAAGCGAAAACCAACGAGCCGCCAAAAGGCAAAGCATCAAAACGCGCATACGTCGGCTACGTCACACCCAACGTGAAATATGGATGGAAGAAGATCGGCGCCATCCATGAAACATGCCTAGAAGAACTACGGGAAAAGCAGAGCACCAAGATCGTGAAGATACCAGCGGAGAGGCGAAATTGAACTTCACTAGGACTCTAGTCGCGGCTCTGTTAGTCGGTTCGATCATCGCGGGATTCGCTCAAGGGCTATCAACGCAAACCGCATCAGGAATCATCACAAGCTACTCAACCATAACTTCAACATACTACTCTCCTAGTGTGTTGTTTTGGACTACGACTCAGTATGAGACGAAGACAACTTGGACGGACAGGGCATCGCAAGATGGGTCAACGGGACCTTATGTTGAAGTGTCTGGGAGATGGCAGCTTCCAGCACCTAGGAGCATAAAAGCCGATCTGGTCATCAAGAATCTCAAGGGTCTGTCAATCAAAGGAGGAAACATCATCATGGGCATAATGTATTATCGGGCATCAGATAAGATGCCGCTTGGTGCTGGAATAGCCGTAGTCTCCTTTTCGTCTATCCGGCCTTGGGAGTCAGCTTCAGTAAGTGCAACGGCTGAAGTGATTTGGGTGACTGGCGAAATTCCTTCCTACGTAACCGACGCTGAAGTAAAGATCGAAGGTGTTGTGATTACGCTGGCACAGGCAACATCAGTCGAATCATTGACAGCAGTGACTACTCTCGCTTTGAGTCAAACCCTAACCAAGACCTATGTGACAACCTATACCACCCCATACACGCTCAGTGAGATGCAGTCATTCCTCGCCTCGGGCGGTACAATCCTTCTCCTTGTGGTTGTTGCTGGGGCCGCCATAGTAGCGGTGGTTGTTTTCACAAGAAGGAAGGCACCTGCACCAGCGATTAGGGAAGAGATGCCTGCAAAACTCAGCACGAAGATGTGCGTCAAATGCGGTTACCAACTGTCCGCAGATGCTGATTACTGTTTGGAATGTGGACAGAAACAAACATGATGTGAAAACGTTGGCAGACAAGTGTTACCGTCATCATAGAATACTGATCCTGTTCACTCTGATTCTTCTCACAAGTCAAATCATTCTAGCAACAGCACCAGCCCAAGCACAGGCACCAATCATACTTCCTGTACCATACTACAGCCAAGGCAACAAACCCTACTGCCTACCAGCAGTCACAAGAATGGCCCTAGCGTATATGATGTATCCGAACTCCCCTCCAACACTTGAGCAGTTGGTTGAGGAAATGGGAAGCAATGTTGACGGAACTTCATTTTATATGATTATGACTCCGTTTGCTAAACGTGGCCTAAGTCAATTTTTGCGATCAGCAGACTTCAATGATATTGACAGTGCAATCCGCGCTGGTTATGTCGTCTATGTCGGATTAGACCAAGCAGGACTCGTGCATGCCGTTCTGGTTGTAGGAATCAAAGACTACAACTATTTCATTGTTCATGATCCAGCCATAGGTCCCGCTTGTGCATTGGCTCGAAGTGAAGTCCAGATGAGATGGATACGTGGCATGATCTTCGGATTCTGTCCAGCCTCGAAACCGAGCTACACGGTTCGCATTTCCATGCAACCAAGAATCTCAGAAACATACGCAGATGGAAGGCTCGCAACGAACCCTCTGAGCTTCCCTGTTGGAACCACTCACACGATCTCTGTAGATTCAACCGTCCCTTTCTCAAACGAAACAACAAGATTCGTGTGGAACTGCTTCCACCCATCTCATCAAGTCTTCACATGGAATCTTCAGATGCTTGAGGTCACTTTTACATACGATCAAACAGAAGCCCAATATCGCATAACGCATCTAGGTACTCAAATGTGGATTAAAGCAGGCAACACATATACGGCCACAGCACAACCGGGCCTTCTCATGAAGTTTCAAGGATGGTACTCAAACGGAGAACTCGTAAGCAAAGACCGCAACCTAGAACTGCAAGTAACGAAACCTCTAACCCTCGAAGAAAAATGGGAACTCGACTACCTTCAGGTTCTCATCGTTGTCGCTGCACTAGGTATCCTACTTCTTCTTCTTGCTAAGCGCCGCGCCAAGAATCACTAGCACAACCGAGAATAAGACCGCAAATATGAACGCGAGATCGATAGTTCTCCCGAAGATGTAGATCGGCCACAGCATCCTGTAACCGTTGATCAGTCCGATTAATGGCGCCCAAGATACAGGAAGCATAGAGAACTGATACGGGTCGCCATGGTAATAGTCTCCACCACCTGAGGGAGCTTCAACACCCGAACCACCGGGATCACGTTCGCCGCTTATGAAAACAGTGTTGTCAGGAAACGACACTGTTATTGAACCACCAGGCGGAATCGTGACAACAGGCTCACCAGGACTCTCACTGACAGGCGAAGTGTATGGCTTCACGCTATCCACCGGCGGTTTGTCGGGGTTTGATATGTCGTAAGGTATGGTGACTGTGCTTGGAGACGTAGTTTGCTTTGGAATGAATATAGGCCCAGCTTGGCCTGGGGCAACCGCAATAGGATTCACCGTCGTTGTGGGCACTGTGGTTCCAGGCGTTGGCGGTACACCGGTCACATCTATGCTTGATTCGCCTGGCTGAGCAATCATGTAAGCCGTAACGCCAGTCTTCGGATCCATGATCCCGACCACGCTCACAGCTCGCCACTCAGGTTTCTTCCACGTACCCGTCAACACAGCCACCAATGTTCCTGCGCCTTTCTCAGACACCTGACCCTGAATCCCACTTGAGCTGAAAAATCCAGCTTCCTGATAAGCGAGACGAGTTTCGACTGCGCCGCTGCTCGTGAACACCTTACGTCCTCCATCCGTGGTCATGTCAGCCTCCACATTCACACTCGTCGTAAGCAAAGTCGCGTCACCAACCTTGCCCAATCCGAGTTGCTCCGCTGTGATCGGAATAATAGGCGACTGATGAAGCGCCAGATTTGCCACTATAGGCAAACGAACAGTTTTCGTCACAGACTCCAAAGCGCCCTTGCTAGTTGTCATCGCGATCTCATACGTTAGATCGATGTTTTGAAGAATCTCATCTTTCGGAGGCCCAGCTAGAAATAAACAGGTGATAGCGAAATACTTGATTTCTTTCCCGCTAGTCGTGAGAAGAGTCAACTGGCTCAAACGATACTCTTTCACCGCTAGAACTTCCGTCGTATTGTCCTTGCAGAACGCGAGAAGGCTGATGGTGACAGCTACACCTTCAGGAGCAGGCTGCGCATTACTCGTCAGAAACGGAAACGGAAAATTGAAGACGAGCCGCGCCGCGAACATGCCTGTCAAAAGAACAACAAGACAAGCCCCAGCAAGCAGAACATTCGACACATTCTTCTTCTTGTCTTTGCCAGCGTTAGCCTTAGCTTTCTTGCTCAAATACGACACCTATCTTCTAAAGGAAAAATGCCGCCCACGACGATACCAATAGGTCACAGCAAATCCACCTCCAACAAGGATCGCCGCCAGGCCTAGAAACACAAACCAGATGTTGTTAACTAGGAAGAGTGAGCTAGGGCTGAGGAAACTGAGAGGGAGCCAACTGTGCTGGTATGGATCCCAGTTTCTTGGCTCCCCTCCAGGTGGCGGAGTCCAGCCAGTAGAGCCACCGCTTTGGCTAGCCCAACTTGAGAAGTAGGCAGCTTGCTGATAACCCACGTAAGCACTGTCACCGTAGAATGTCAGATACACAACAGCAAGATCCGGACCCCATAGTGAAGCTTCGATGTTGCAGCCACTAGAATAAGCCAGCGTCGTGGTCGAAGTGCTATGCCAACCATCAGCAGCGTACCAATCGACACCCACAGATTTCCCATTGAGCGGTGAACCTGATTTGGTCACTAGATTAGCTTTGATATTACCGCCACTTTGGTCCGCTGAAACATAGACGATGTTGATTTGAGTGGCGATCCTTGTCGATGATGTTGTCGATGTGCCAATGGTTGAAGTGCTTACGGATGATATAGTCGCAGCAGAAGTGTACATACGCCAAGTCGAAGTACTAGTCGAATAAGTCACAGTCGCCACAGGATTATACTGTTGAACGCCCCATCCTTCCCCGCCCTGACTGACAGAGGCAACCGTCCACAGAAACACGACGAAAATAGCGCAACCGATGAAAATAGCGGAACCCGCGAGAATGGTCGAAAGTCCATGTTTCGCCTTCGGTTTGCCTTTACTTTTCTTGCTAGGCAAAGATGCACACCAGAAAAGTACTCGGCTATCGGCCTCTAGGACCGCGCAAAGCCCAGGAGAGAAGCTTCAGGATGAACGCCAACACAACCAGTGCAACCAAACCTAGAACTATGCCTAGAACCCACCACAGATTCTCGAAGCCCTTAGGCATCAAGCCTCGAAGCCAAGCCTCAATCCAGTTAACCCCCTTCTTCTGATCAGTGGAATCTGTCGCGTTGCCAGGCCTATTCGTAGCCACAACCTGCGTCACCGTCGCAGTAGGACCCGCCAAAGTCGCAGTCACAATCACAGTCTGCGTCCCATTCAAATACTTCCAAACCGTCATAATCGCTGTGCCTGTCGATGTGTGAACGATCACTATTCTTCCCGCCGCGTCCGTCGTTAGAACCCCAGTTGGCCAAGAGAAAGTCGTCTGCCCCGCTTGCGCTAACTCCCAAGTGAAATTCAAACCATACGGAGAAACCACGCCACGCCTGCTTCTCTCAGCTGTGAACGGAGAAGGATCACCCGTTATCTTTGACGGATAGTAGAATTGAGTCAAAAACCAGCTCTGCGTATTAATGATCTGAATAGCCGCCGACTTCTTTCCAGCAAGCGACGACTCCAAGTGAATAACACTAGCATCACTCGGAATCGATGGAGTGCCAGAGAAGATGATGAAGGTTTTCCAAGACTTCGCATCTCCAACCTTGCTCTCGCCACCTGTGAATATTATCGGAGACAGAGACAGTTCCGCTTGCGCGGCTCGAAAATCCACAAGCACAGTCACCAACGGCTCCCCTCTCAACACTTCCTGCCAAGGCGTAGACCACCACCAGTGAAATGAGGAATCCCATCTCTGCCCGTCATCACCAGTCTTCAAACCGCGTTTTAGCTCCACTTTGAACTCTATGAGAATCGTCGCAGGCTCCCCGCTCTTCGCAATATCAAAAACAACTGCGTCAGGTCGAGCTGTTAAGCGACTGTCGAAATGCTCAGGCTGCCCCGTCCTGTACATCACATCCCATTCCTGCCAAGTATCCGCAACATAGTCTTCACCAGAAATCGCGCTTGTTGTCTCCGTGAAAGGCGGCATCAAAGGATAGCCGTAACCATCCTCATCAACAAGCTGCAACCGAATCGGAATCGCATACTTACGTTGAGACTCCACGTAGAACAGCACGCCGCAAAGAAGAAGACCAGTCAACATGCAAGCGGAAAACGCCACCCAAGGACGAGCCGCATTACTCTTCTTCTTAGTAGGCAAGTTTCATCTGCAAGAAAAAAGCGGCTAATAGTAGCGACGCTTCGGCTTCATAGTTACGGCTACCGCCACGACGCAGACCACAGCCACAACTATTACCGCAACCAAGATCACTGGAAAAGATATGCTCTTCAGCATCGAGAGAAAATCGTTCAACATCGCCAGCGGAGAAACACCAGGCGTACTTGACGGGGGCCTGACCGTACTTGAACCCTGCTTCACAATCAAAGTGAACCCGACACTTTGACGAGTAGAACCGCTGCTCGTAGACGCAGACAAAGGAACTTGTACACTGTAGTTGCCTAAAGGAGCATCTGCAGGAACAGTTATGGAAACCAGCAGTTGCGCCGGAGACGCAGTTGAGATCAAGCTTGGCGCGGTAACTGTGACCCAGCCTGAAGGCACACCAGCCACCGTTGACGCGATGAAAGTGGCAGAGCTCACCTGCGACAAACCTACACTGCAAGTGAAATTCTTCGATTCACCCTGACTCAGCCAAATCGGAGAAATAATAGGCAGAACCAAGCGAGGCGAAGGCGAAACCCACGCGGAACTCCCTAAAGCTTGAACGGTCACTGTCTGATCCCATGTAGCTATGATCCACTCTGGCGAGTTCTTGACGAGGATAAGCCGGAGAGTGTAACTACTCTTCGTTTCCGTGATGCCGGTCGGAGTGATTGAGAACGATTTAGAGTTGCTTCCCACGCTTCCAGTCCAAGCTGAAGTGTCAAGATTCTGTTTAACTGTTGAACCATCTAGGAGTTGAAAACGCATCTTAAGCCCAGAGAGAGCATACGGAGCATTGTTCTGAAAACTGATTGCGAAAGCGCCGGGTTCACCCATGTTCCATGTGGATGGAACTGTTCGACTGACGCTGCTGATGATTGGCGTGAAGAGGCTGGCTACCCCACTTCCCATGTAAGGAATTGTAGCAATCTTCGTAACAGAATTGTAGTAAGGTAAGGCACCGACCACCGTACCATTGTCGAACATCACAGTGTAGAAACCATCGCAGCTAGTCATGTAATACTGCAAGGACCCCACTGCTGCGGTTCCAACAACTCTACTCCATAAAGTGCTGTTCGAAGCCGTGTACTGCACATTGGTGAAGCGACCCGATGAAACCCCGTACAGCTTCAACCCGTTCGGGAGAACAGAATAGTCAAAGGTGATGCTTCGACTTGCGCCTTCACTGGCGGTCACGGTGATCTTGGTTGTGGTAGCAGAGTAAGCGTAAGGCCAATTCAACACGAAGGTAGGTGGATTGCTCTCAACAATCATCTGCGTACCAGTCACCTCGATACTGCCGAAATCGTAGTCAGCAGCAAAAGTCAGCGTGTCCGCAGTCGTCTTCACTTGAACATTCGTTTTCGGCTGAACCCCCGTCACTAGGGAGTGAACTGCAATGGAGCCGAGTCCAACGAAAGCAAAGAGTAGAGAGAACAGAAACAGAAGAGAGATAAGACGAGAGGCGACACGCAAAGACACCACCAAATCGGTTTTTATGTGACCATCTCTCCGCCTCAAGCGAGAGTATAGCGAACCCACATGAGAGGACGCGCTGTAACTTCCGCAGTTGTCACTGGACAAGGAGTCGTCAATGCACCATAGCCTCCTCCTCGATCATAATAGCAACCATATTCCTTTGCCACCGCTAGTCCAGCCGTACTGGCCTCAGACATGAAACGCCGGAATTTGACTGTTGCATCTTGCGTCTCAAGACACAGGAAATATTTTCCCGGTGATAGAACCAGAGAAACCGCCAATTCCTTCGGTCCAACCGCAGTAGCATCTATCGTACCAGCGTCCACAACGATTGCTTGTCCGTCTGGAATGTTGGAAGCTGAATTGTAAATTCCTAACTGAGCTGTTGTCCCTCCTCCTCCAGCGGTGGTAATGCACACCCCAATATGGGTGATGGTTATTGGCTCTCGGACTTCTAGGGGGACAATGAAAACTCTTCCAGCCGTTCCTAGTTGTGAGTCTCCTTCATTAGCAAATATGTGGAATAAAGAAGTTCCTAGAGTGTACACCGCAGTGTACGCCGTTCCTTGGTTGCTCTCTAGAATTGTTCCCGTCCCTCCGTTACTCAATGCACCGGAAACATTGTTGTTGAACACGTTTCCAAGAAGCCGATTGTTGTTGGCCCCCACCTGTAGAGTCACGCCATACGTACCGCTGTCCGTGATCGTATTCGCTGAGAGTACATTGTTAGTTGCGCCGCTCTCAAGGTCAATTCCCGCTTGTGTACATGATTTGATGCGATTTGCAGTTATCGTGGCGTAGTCGCCGCCGTCGAAGTATATGCCGTGACCAGTGGCCGTGTCTATCACATTGCTTGAGATCAGGAGATTGTCTTTGCCATTATTGTGAATCGCATAACCACCGGATGCTCGAATAGTGTTTCCAACGATCTGTGCTCCATCGGTGCTGATGTAGATGCTGCGGCTCACCATGTTGCTCAGATGGTTCACTGCAATCTGCACTTTGGTTGTAGTGGTGGTGGCTATGTTGATTCCATAATGACCACAAGCATCAACTGTGTTATCTATGATATCAAAACCAGTGGTTAGCCACGAAGAAATGCCATCGTAGCAAGACAGAACCTTGTTCCCTTTGATGAGAATGTTGCGATTTGTGTACCCTGCCATCGGATCGGATTTTATTCCCACTCCTTGGGCACCATCTGTGGCATTGCAGACAATATTGTTCAAAACGCTTACATCAACACAGTTATTTTCGCTTCCTTCAATCGCTATTCCAACATGAGTGTTACCCGTCCCGAACGGAGATCTTTCTAAATTGCAGTTGATGAGAATGTTGCTGGAAATAATGTCTCCCTTGTCGTGAATGCTAATCCCCGGATCAGAATTGCCATCGCAGAAGTTTTCGCTGATTATGTTGTATGCACCGTTGTTTATGCAAATGTGGTTGGCATCATTGCTGTACAAATAGTTGTGGTGAAACTTTGACTTGCTAGTTTTGTAGCCTTCTATGCCGAAGCATCGAGTATCGTGAATGTAACAGTAAGCCACCTCCACATTAGTGTTTGTGTTTTTGAAGTAGATTCCATCACATCGTTGAGCGTCTGCGTCTTGTAGTGCCGATTGACCTAACTTTGTACCGTCTACAGCTAGGTGGTGAATGAACCAACCAGACAGCCCATTGTTCACTTCAATTATCTTATCGTTCAAAAGATTCTTGGCTTTCAGAATCGTGGCAGTTCCTTCACCGAACAACTCAATGTTGCTAACAGTGAACAGTATTTTCGCGTTGATTGTGTAAGTTCCAGCTTTGATGAAAACTTTTCCTCCGCTCGCAAGACCATTCACGGTATTTGTAATCATGGTTCCAGAATCGGCTCCAGAAGTAACTGCTCCAGTACCTCCATCCCGAGCGTAAGTTGTTCCGCCGCTAATCCAGATTGTGTAGGAGACAGGTGTCTGCGTTATACCACTGGCGAGTTGCGTGTAGTTGACTGCGGCCACACCGATCTTCGAGTTTGTAACTATGAAGTTTGCCAAGTCACTGGAAGTAACGCTGCCAGCCGCAAGCTGATCGACCGGATAGATAGACCCTGTACCACTCAACAGCTTCCCGTAGAGAGCGTCAAGATCAGACCGATACCAAATAGACCCATCTGAAACCCCGCCAGGATTCGCGTTCACGCCTTGCAACGTCAAATAGGTTGCGGCGAGAATCGTGGAGGCAGAAGGAGCAGCATAAGCAACTCCTCCACCCAAAACCGAAAGCAGAAGCAAGGCTATCGCTAGGCGATAAAACCTACGCTTACTCCAACCCTTCCCCTCACCATTGCGACTAGAACGATTGCTAATAGTCAGACTACTCGAACGAGACAATGCCTATCAAAGAAAAAATGTGCCTCACGACGCTGTACGGAACCTCAACTCAGGATCGAAGGTGGAAAACGCTTCATTCCGAGCTCGTTAGACAAACACTTTCCTCCCTAGAGCCGCGTTAAGCAGAGCTTGCAGAAACGAGTGTATTGGAACCATCAACGCCATGAAGAATGAGTAGAACGGATAGAGCAGGATGTAGCGACTTCTGATGTTCGTACCTATGAAAGTCATTCCCACATAGCTTAGATACAGCAGAGGAAAGACCAGATCAGATGGGAAGTCCACAGCAGCATACAACTTCAACGGCGTTGCTGCTAAGAACACCACCAGCCCGTAGAGGGACGGCAACATGTAGTATCGAAAATACCGTTGCAGTCTGAGAAAACCTGTCGTCCAATTATACCGCTGCTCCATAAGTGTAGGAAGGTTGCTTGGCACCTCAGTCCAAACGTGAAGGTTTGTGTGAATGACTTTCATGCCCAACTTCTTCGCAACTAATCCGATCTCTATATCCTCACCCCAGTACCCTCCCGAGTGATGCTTGAGGATCACTCGAAGTGAAGCAGTCTTAGTTATGATGCAGGCTCCTGATGTAAGCTGAGGATAGAGCCGACGAATGTTCATAGCTAGGCGATATTCGATCTCTTGGAGCCGAGACAGGAACCCTCTTTTCACAGGAAGAACCACTGTGCTGCTGACATCTGCCTGCTCCTTCTCCATCACTCTGATAGCGCTTCGCAGATTGAAAGGAGTGAAGGTGTCTGCATCCATGATGACGGTGTACTTCGTATGGATGTCAGGTAGCGCATCTTTGAAGGCGGCAGGTTTGCTTCCGCCATTTACTGCATACTTTACCTTTATCGCTCCGTTTCCTGCACCTCTGCATCCATGATACGAGTTGAATTTAGGCACAAGTATCGTATAGTCCTCTTCGTACGGGCTAGGTAGAGCCGCTAGAGACTTAGGCTTCTTAACCAGAGACACCAGAGGCATTATGTCCAGTATACACGGCCACGGACCGATCATCGTCCACAGCCACACATGAAAAACATTCTCCCGTCTTTCTTCAGAAGAAGTAAGGGCGCATCGTGAATCGGGCAGCGAAGCCTAGTTAGAGAAAGAAGGGACTCTATGTGTGCGCGATCAGGCATCAGCCATCGAGAGAAAAAAGGGTCGGGCTACCGTCGCTTGCGTCTCGTCTTGGGAACTCGTCTTCGTCCGCTAGACTCCCAACTTGAGGCCACACTGATCAACAACACCATGAAGCACACCACCATACCAATAGGCCACAGCAGATCTACGTCCAAGCCAACCATAGGCACCTGTACGCTTCCAACAATCGACATAGGAGCCAGCCGCGACACCTGAACACTGAGGGCGCGTCTACTTATCGCATAGAAATTGTCACCCAGCTTCCTATGCAGCTCATTCCCAGCTGTAGCAAGCGGCGCAGACTTCGAAGATACGACAAGCGAAAACCTGCGCGCAACCACCCGAACATTCACAAGCATATCAAGCGGAAGATTCTTCTCAAGAGCCTCCCTAATCTTTATCTCAGCAGAAGTGAACGCACCTTGATCAAGAAGACTTTTGATCTCCCTGTTTATCGGGTCCTGTAACGCGGAGGCAACCACCTCTTTCGCCGCAGCTAAGCTATCTTGAAACCCCGCAGTCGCATCATCAACTATCTTCGAGTATGAATCACCGTTCGGCTTCATCAAGGGATCTACCTTAGGGTCAACAGTTGTGTCAATGTACTTGGTAGGCATCGTAGGATTCACTACAATCGGCGTCGTCTTGCCAGGGATCACTTTCCACAGGTTCGGATCCGTACTCCACTGAAGCGCCAATCCCTTGAAATCCCACATCAAAGTCTTGGGATTCCACTCCCAGCCGCAATATTTCCACTGAGAAATATCCATCCAATTTGGTGTAAGGGTCTTTGGATTGCCCCAGTTAATACCATGATTCGGCAACGCATTAGGGTCCAGGCTCTTCAGTTTTGCATCGGTTTGATCCCACAATTTCTGTGATTTATCACGCAGGTTAGCTGCCTCCTTTGGGTCGCTGGCTTCCAGAGCTTTGGAGCGTTCAAATCCCCAAGCAACAAACTCTGCGAGCGAAACCCCCCAATACGAATCTAAGTCAGGATGCGCTATAAGATAGTCCAGCATTTGATTTGCGAACACATGTCCTTCCTTAACCATGTATGGTTCAAGATTTACACGAGTCGAATCAGGCAACTTCACATACGTTATGCCACCTTCTACGATGATTTGCCCGAGAGGACTGTATATCGCAATCGCCGTCAGGTCCCCGCGGAGCCAGTTTAGCATAATAGAACCACCTGGACAAGGAGCCGAATCAAGCTTGAAGTCTAAGCCATGCGCCTTAGCATATTCGTCACTTTTATCATAGACTCGGTGCACAAGATCAGCTGAGATACGATAATCAGCATACACTTTGGCACTCCAATCCAGCCCGTACCTAGCATCGTTGAACGTCCTACCTTCAAGCAGCTTCTTACCGTCTTGATAATACGTATCCCATTGCTTAACATCAGCCGTAGCACCATTACTGTCAAGCAAAAGCCTGACTGTACCTGCGCCTGCCGATGGCTGCTCAAAAGCAGCCCCCTGTCCCATGAAAAAGTTATGCGTCAAAAGCAGCGCCGTCCCCGCCGCAACACCCCAAGGCTGCTCCTTCACATACTGCATGACTTGACCAGGAATGATCATAGAGATAGCTTCACCGCCTTTCACAGATCCCCAAGGCACCTTGTTCTTCTCCATAAACTCCACATTGTTGAGGAGACTGCGTGGAATATCCAGTATGCCACCGCCTGTTGTCAGCAGATACGACGAGCCACCGCTAACAATGAACATATCTGGCCCTCGTCCAGATGACGCAGTGTAATCATTTATGTTTCTTTTCTCTTTCAAGTAGTTCAGCTTAGGATCTGCGTAGCCAGCGTCAAGCAACGCATCCACAGTACCGCCCTTCACATAGAATGTTCCGAGATTGACATTGCTCAAATCCCAATTGTCACACCAAGGAACGAAACCTTCAATGATGTTGTACGGAGCATCCTTCCCCAGCCTCTCTGTGCGATAAACATAGGCACCTGCCTTATACTCGACACAAAGATTCTCAGCCTTTATTGGATCAGACTGGAATATTTTGAGAAGATCAGCAGCACTATTGATGCCTTCCGCCTTCAACTTTGCACTGTTCCCCTTCCACATCTCATCAGCAACCCATTTCGGCGAATCAGCAAATTTAACAGATGTTTTGCCGCCTTCAACGTAGAAGCGTCCCTGCGTGTACCAATCTTGATTCGGCGCATCACCACCTTTCCTCGCATCCCCTTCATCCACTCGATTCCAGTAACGCGAAGTCAGATCCGTGTAATCCTCGATAGGGATACCGCTGGCGTTCGCCGGAAGCGGCTGACCATAATTATCCGGAATCACCAGGCTGAAAGGCGCAACAGAAGACTGAAGCTTCTTCACACCAAACGGAAACGGACCCCAAGACCAACCAGCATACGCTATGACAGATTGCGACACCAGTAGAGAAACCACGAACACGTTAAGCGCAACCGCGACTAAGACCCGACTTTTCAAGCGCTCCTTCTCCTAAAGAAAAATCGGCTTCCTTGCTCTTTCCCCTCAGCCTCATGATTCTAGGGAGATTTTTCTGGTTCTGAGTTGTTGGGGTTTGAACCCTTTTCAACCATCTTCTTAGCCTCTGCTGACCGTAGCAAGCGGCACCATCGCTTCACTGGCTAAGCCTTCATCTGCCGAACGAACCACATTCGGCTCTTTGAATCGAGACAGAATGTTTAGGGCGGCGTTCAAGTCTCGATTGTGTTGGATTCCACAGTTGGGACAAGTCCAACATTTCTCCCATTTCAAGGCCTTGTTTCTGTAGCCGCACTGAGAGCAAGTCTTAGAAGTCATTGAGGCCCCAACATATTTGACGGGGATTCCTTCCCACTGAGCTTTATACTCGATCTGGCGTTGCAGTTCACGAAAGCTCCAGCGGTTAAGTCGCCCTCTCATTTTTCGGCCTTGACCGATGCCTCTCAGCATAGATCGCCGGATATGCGTCAATCTCTCCAATACTATCGGCGAATGTGCTTGCCTAGCTTTCTCCACGATCTGCTTTGAGACTATGTGCAACGCTTGATTGGTTCGTTGCTTCTCTCGTCTACCATACTTTGCCAATAACCGCTTCTTTATGCGTCTATCTCGACAAGTCTTATGCGCGACTGATGCTCTGATCCGAGAATACTGATGCTTGATCTGAGCGACATGCCTTAGATCGATTTGCTCTCCGTCTGAGCTGGTGATGTTCTTTTCGTTGACGTCGTAGGCTACGGGTTTTCTCAGAGGTTCAACCACACTAGCAGTCTTGGTGACAGCTAGAACGATTGTGGAATCCGTCATAGTGATTGAACCTCTCTTGAGACTTGGATCACGCAAGAATGAAAGTTGATAGTCACCGCTTTTCAGTGGTATGGTGATAAAATGTCTTGGCGTAGTCGGTATGCGCAGAAGCATGTAGTCTAGGCGATAGGTCTGACTATCCAGTTTCAAGAATAGTCGTTTGGCATACGGACACTTACGCCACTTCCTGTTTCGTAGCATGGCGAAAGCACATTCACAAGCCCCAAGAATGTAGTGGCTGTGGATCCCGTACTTCTCCTTGAGATCATAGTAAGTCATGGCTTGAAGCTGAAAGCGGCTACGCGGCTTTCTCTCAAAACCTATCCGTAGCGCGTCATTGACCATATCCCTGAAAGTCACAAGAAGTGCATGAACATTCTCTCTGGGTGTGTACTGGAACCTTACTGCCTTAACTGCCTTCACACGGATTCCACATGAGAAAAATGCAGACCCCCGACAACTAATCAGAACCGGAACCCCTTCGCCTTGAGAGAATCATGAAGCCGAGGGAGAGAACAAGGAACACAGAGACAACTATCCAGACGACCATAGGTAACGCGAATTGGCCTTCAATCAAGCTGAACGTGATCAACGGAGCGAACACATTGTAGAACCAGTGCGCGATGACTGCTGGAATCGGATTGCCGCAGATGAACGTTGTCACACCTAGAAGAATCTGAGCCACAAAAGCAGACGCATACTCGGTCGCAGAACTATAGTTGTGGAAGCCATGAAGCGCATCCCAAAAAACCCCGACACCTACCGTAACCACAGCGAGAATCAACGCTTTCCTCCTCGGACTCATCTTCTCATCTTTCTTCCGAAAGGCAAGGGAAAGAACGACTGCAACCATCAACATGAACGTAAGCTTGAACCCTTCCTCAGTCCCGCTTACAGCCCCCTGCCAAAACAACGCCTGCAACCCAGAAACAATGTCGAGAACAGTAGGCTTGAACTGAACCTTAGGCAAACGGAAACCGCTAAACATGGCGACAAGATCCGCAATCAGCTCAGGCAGAGAGATCAAAGCCATCCCACCCATAATCTTGAACACGCCGATGCTCGTGCCTACCAAGGCAAAACCTAAGCTCAACCCGAGAAGCATCATCAGCCCCAGATTCCTATTTCGAGGAAAATTGCCGAAGGCCAGCCAGTCCGTACCAACCACCAAAGACATGACGAAAACAAGATTCAAAGGCACACAGACCGCGATCACCCAGATCCAGCCAAATGTCTCAAGAAGAGCAGCCTTCACAGGATCTCCATGCCACATCACAAAGTACAGCACGAACAAAGCATCAATGAACAGCTGAAACAGAATGATCTGCCAGCTATCCTGCAACCTCACCCTGGCAACACGAGTATCCGCATCAAGACGACTCAAGATTCAGCAACAAGAAAAAAAGGGGGTTTGCTCGGAGGAAAAAACCGAGCGAGGGATTCTAAGCGGTTATCCTGACGTATCTTGTGGTTGTCACGTCGTAGGTGAAGCCGAAGTTCACGCCGACAGTCGCTGTTGAAGCATTGTCTTTCACATTCTCCCACACTTGGTAATCAAAGATGTGAATGATAATGCTCACACCCGTATTGTCTGCAAGCGCAGAGGCATCGAACGGAGTCTTGATCTTCACAACCTCAGGCTGACCGCTCTGCGTAGCAACAATGCTCGGACTGAACTCCGTGTTCTTGATGATCTTGGCTCGCTTCATGCCGCTGCTCACTGACACACTGGTCCAGTCACTGTCCTGCCAAGAAATACCTGTCACGTTGAATGTCCAAGTGATCACCGTACAATATTCACGCAGCTTAAGTCCTGTCGATGTCTTCGGTTGAGTGAACGGGTTCTGGCCATAGGTTTCCCATGTGTGCGCCAAGTTCAGTAGACTCCAACCGTTGAAGTTCGCTGCGCCAGTCGCCTTGCTCAAAGGCGTGTAAGATGTTACGAACTCAGTTGTGCTGACAGTTGCACCTGCACCCGTGTAGAGCGCAACAGTCAAACTGCCCGCTGCATTCGGATATGGATACACGTAGAACGCGCCTAGCGGAGAACTTGCCACCCCAATGTTGCTGATCGTCAGCCCCGCTGGAACAACTCTCTCCTGCCAGAGATCGTAGATTTTCCTCCCTGCGCTTCGAAGCACATGAACCATTATGCGGCTTCCAACATCAAACTGAACCCCACTCTGGAAAATGGCCGTTGTCCCATCCGTTGTGCAAGTGTCAGCTAGATCCCAAAGACCCGCCTCACTCTTCGAAGGCACATAGATCTCCACAGTTCCACTGGTTACACCTGTACCGTTCCCAATCGTCAGCACTTTGCCGGTAATAGCGAACTTACCGCTAGTAGCTGCACCAGACTTCCCCGCAATATACGACAGCATAGCAGCCTCAGTAGGGAAGTATCTGCCATCAACCGGACCGAACTGGCCAGTCCTTGTAGTCCACCAGCCCTCCTTCGACCCAACATAGTACACGAAGACTCCGCCCATCATGGACATTACCATGATGACCAGAATCAAACCTGCACCGAGCGCACTAACCGCTCTCCTGTTACCGATTATGCTTCTCATCGTAGATCTTCTCCTACTTGAAAAAAGGCCCCACGAAAGCAACCACAGCAGCCTGAATAGCAATGAAGAACGCTGCGAACACCAGTTTCACAGGCTCAATGTAGCTAGCACTTGGAAAAATAGGCACATCCATGAACGCACCAGCAAAAGCAACAAGAGTATAGCTCACAATGCCAACGACGAAAGCCCCGACAAGCTTCTTCCCAAAGCCCTTCCCAAATTCCGACATTTTCTTTTTTCTTCTCCTTCCATTTATGAAACAGCTTTCAGCTGCTTCTACTTGAAAAAAGCCCTCATCTGCGACTCTTCGCCAGATACGCCACGCCGAGCCCGAACCCCAGAACCACCAGCAACCCCACCAGCACCGAGTTCAACGTGAAAGGCAACTCAATCATATCGATCAGACTCATCGGCTGAAAGGGCATGATTCCCGCAGGCAGCTTCGCAATCAAGATGAAGACTAGGCCGCCAGGGATCAGAAGAGCCCAACCGCGACCACGGCCCCTAGCCAACCACTCAACCCTGAACAGGAACAGTAGGCTCATGGCGACCAAAGCGAAGGCTAGTGAGAGAATGTAGCGCGGTAAGATGCCGAAGCCCCCGAGAATCACAATGCCAATCGCACTCAGAAAGTTGAAGCTCATCAAAACCAATGAACCCCAAGCCCGACGCACAGTCGCCAAAGTGTCTGCAACCGTCTTCTTCTTGCCAGACAAGCTAGTTCCTCCTCCTATAGAGCAGAATCCCCACACCGAGTATGACCAGGAACCCGAATAGAACAATCATAGGACTCACCGTGAACTGCCCATCAACGATCGCCAACGGCAGAAGATTCATCTTCAACCCCAATGCACCAAGACCCTGCACAATCTCATTCGAGAAAATGAAGGCACACGCCACAACCAACCCCTCCGCGAAAAGAAACAGAGGCCACCCTGGAAACTTCGTCAGATTTTGCATGAAAAGCATGAAAGTCAACCCGACAACTGCACCTATTACCGCGAATGTCATCACTGCCTGCCTCAAAGCAGCAAAACCCCCTAGAACAAAGAGACACACGGCAGCAGCTAGAACCACGGTGCCAACAACGACACGCATAGCATTGTCTGCAACTTTCTTAGACATTTTCCTTCTCCGATAGAAAAAACCAGTCAAATACTGAGATTATCTTCCGAATAGGCCTAGGTAGCGCAAAGCTGAATCGAGCAAGCCGAATATATTTATACTGATCGCGCCTGAGATTGCCAGCCAAATCGCCAACAAGAGAAACAGCTTCCCTTTCAGCATGTTCAGAAACACGATGCCAATAACGATCAGCGTAGCTGTGCTAATCAGTTGAATGAGCGCGGGGGGGATGAGGCCTCTAAAGGCCCACATGATCAGCCTAGTTGAAACCCCGCCGAGATCCAGCAGACTCTTGAGAAGATCGCTTAGGATTTGAACAAGCTCCGTGAAGTCATACGAGGGAAGCGAAGACACTACGCTTCCTTCTTGACAAATTTTGTAACCCTATGCCCCGACGGTGTCTGGGACTCTATCATATCAACATTCTTCATCGGGGTACGCTTCAGAATCTCCAAGTCAGGATACTTCCTTCTCTCTGGGAGACAGTAGAAACTCGCCCGCTTCCCGAGTTGAGACAGCTTCGGACTCTTACCACCCATTAGCTATCGACCTTAAGAGAAAAATCGCTCGGGTTCTGAATGACGAAGCGAACCTTGCCACGACAAACCCTGAGAAGAACGGTTCTGATTAGTTGTCGGGTTTTTATCCGTCAACTCATCTCGCCTCCATCGACTTTCAGGATTACCGCCTGAGCGGGTTCCTGCACCATCGCTTCAACTGGAAGCGCGTCAGGCACGAACCTCATGCCTCTCGCCAAAATGTTCCTGGCCGCGTTCACATCACGATCCACCGTGAGACCGCAGCTCGGACACTTCACCGTTCGGTTCTCTTCGGGTCTAAGCCTTGACCCACACATCGAACACTTCGAAGAAGTGCCATATGGCTTCACGTAGATGACTGGCAAACCTTCCCACCGAGCTTTGTACTTGATCTGACGCTGAAGCTCGTAGTAGCTCCAACTGTTCATTCGTCCACGGTAGCGCGGACCCTGCCAATTCCCTTTCCGATACAGTTTGCGAATGCCTTTGAGATCTTCCATCACAATACCGAAGACTCTCGCTTTTGCATCTTCCACAACATGTTTGGAAGCATTATGAAGAATGTGGTGAACTTTGTTCCGTTGCTTCTCCCCATACTTCTGAAAGATCCGCCTACGAATGCGAACATCATTTCTTCTGAAACGGGCTTTAACCATTCGATACTTGGATTTGATCTCGGTAGCCTTCGCTAGATTAAGTTGCTCGACACGCCCAGAAGAATCGGCTAAGGTCAAGTTATCCAAGTTCCGATCAATACCAACCAACCCCTTCGGGTGAATCTCCGAGACTTCTTTTGCGTATGCGACTACAAGCCTATCCGTGGTCAGAGTGACGGAGCGAACATTCATGCCACATAGGGCTTGAATGGTATGAGGGTTCAGCGGAATCGCGATTGGTTCCTTCCGTTTGAAGGGAATTAGTAGGTGGCCATCCCTGATCTTGAAGTCGTAGCAGGTTGTGAGCTGAAGTCTGCGAGCGTGAGGCTCCCTGACTGGGTTGCCTTTGCGTTTCGCTTTGCGGTAGTTGTGAAGAATCCCTGTGGCGCGGCTGATCGCACACAATTTGTAGCACGAAGGAACCTCGTACCCCTTCAACTGCTTGTATGCTTTCAGCGAAAGCGTCTTGAGGCTTGTCGCATTCGTTTCCAAGCCGATCCTGATGCAGTCATTCAGCATCTGACGAAACTGCTCAAGTAACCACGGAAGTTCAAGTGTAGGTGTGCATCGTTGCCAGACCGCTTTGACCACTCTCACAACCCACACCGATTCAATACGGGATTCAACCTACCGCATAGAAAAATGCAAGAGACAACTGAAACTATTCAAGAACTCACTTTGACTTTCAGGGCTTCGAGAGCTTTCAACTCATCACGCAAAGCACCGATCTTATTCTGCAGATCCCTCATCGTCATAGCGGTGAGGATCGTTGAAAGAACATTCTCCTGACAGGCGAACTTAGCGTCAGCTTCCCCATGCTGCCAAACCGCCAACTTCTCCCCCTCCCTCCAATGCTTCCCCCAATCCTTACCCGCCGTATCGGCTAGGGAAGGACCAATCGGCAAACCGTAGCACGCCGCCAGAATCTGAGCCGCATCAAGACAATCACTCCCCCTCTCCTTCTTCACGCAACCCTGAAAATCTTCAAGAGCACCCTTCAAGTCACGGAGCACACGCGCCTGCTTATCCTCCGCCTTCTGATCAACAGAACCAAACACAGTGAGAATACAGAAGTTGACCAGATCAGAGGTCCGGCGAAACCGCTTATCCGACGTTGAACCGACTAGGCGATCAATGATGAGCTCCGACTCACGAGTGAAAGAAACCCTACGACGATCGCCAGAGTATAGCGCACCACGCAACAGAAGACCTTAACCTATGATCAGGAGACCGAGAAATGTTATTGCCATAGCTACGATGCCAGCAAGAGCAGACCCCGCCTTAGACCTAGTAGCAATCGCAATCAAGAGAGCTGCTATGAAGCCAACTACAATCGGCCCCACGATCAACTGATACTTCAACAGCTTCTCGAACACCCAGCCAAGAAACTCAAGCACCCAAGCAAACTCCATTGCCATCACTAGAAAAATGGGTACAAAGACCCTGTGACCCCAAGCCCCCGATGCCCCTCTCCCCTGCGTCCACGTATATTGAAATCCTAATAGTACGCGGATTCTCCAACATTCCAAGAGCGTTGTGGCCATGAAGACGACGGGCTCCGACCTTCGAGCCGAGCAAGATTCACAGCTTTCCGGCGAAAAGGGGCAGGGTTCTTGGCGATCTTGCAGGGTTTGGTAATCCACAACGAATACCAAACTAGAAAGATACCCACAATGAATTTTGAAAAACCACATACCCTCAACCCTGCACCAACTCCAAACTGGATTTTTCAGACAGGAGGCGATAAGCATGAGTGAAGAAGCACCGCCGGAAGCACCGAAGGATGAGAAGAAGAAGACTAGACTGCACGCCGATCCATACGTTCTCGTGGAGTGAGCGACAGCTTGGAAAAGGTGAAGAAGTGGAGCGTTGACGCAGACATTCGCGTAGACTATACGGAAAACGGAGCGCGAGCATCCTTTTGGAACAACAAGCCAGTATCAAGAGAAATCATCAAGAAAACCATCATTGCTCTGCTTCTCATCCCCCCCACATTCTTTCTGTATTGGTACCATTTTGTTGAGATAGCAGCTGTGGTTGTAGTCATAGTAGTTGGTCTCATACTTCTCTCGATCGGCGAATTAGTGTATTATGCAGCCTTTTCCTCCCCTAGATTCACGAGATTCTATTTGAAACGCATAACAAAGAAACCAACCTGCAAAGTAGTCATACATAATCCAGATCACGAAGTCAAATACACAACGAACTCTCTTGGTTGCGTCCTAGACATTGAATATGATGACAGCGTAAGAAGCAAACTCGTCACAGCCTCATTGGTGGGAAGGAAACTTCAGTCCCAAGAAGTGAAAGAGCTGACAATTCTTCTAGATGGAAAGGCTGAAGGAGAACTCGTCATAAAGGAGTATTGAGATTTCGCCTCGAAAGCGACGTGTCAAAAAGATCATCAGACTCTTCGATGAGAAGCAAGTTCAGAGCTTCCTAGCCGCGATCACAGTACCACACCACAAGCTGATCACGAAGCTGATCTTTGCGACTGGCCTAAGACTCTGCGAAACCATAGGCAGCGAAAGACAGATCTGCGCATATTGCAGAGAGTACAGCGATCACTACTGCGACACTCAGAAGAAGAAGATCAATCCACGACAGAAACCATGCGACAAGTACAATGACGTCTTCCCTGGGTTGAGGGTTGAAGATGTTGATTTCACACGACGGTTGATCAAAGTCACAGGAAAAGGCAGAAAAGAAAGAGAAGTCGCCGTAGACTCAACAATCCTAACATTCCAGGAACTAGCCAACTACCTCAAAGAGCAAGGAATCTCAACAGGCAGAATCTTCAACCTCAGCCAGCAAGCCGTTAGAAAGCAGTGGCGAGAAGCCGCCAGAAAAGCAGGACTACCACAACTAAACCAAGACGGACGATGGAGCCCCCACGCAGGAAGACACACCGCCCTCACCTTTCTACAAGAAAGAGGAAGAGACATAGTGGCAACAATGCAGCAAGCAGGACATGAAAGAATCGACACCACTGTTCGCACCTACTTGCATCCTCGGGCCGAGAGTCGAGTTAAATTGTACGACGAAATAGCCAAGAAAGAAGTGGACGGGTAAATGAAATGAGTAAGACCTTGAACTTGGATGGATATATGCTTCCATCGCCTTCTCCCGCTTCTGATCAAAGATCCTGTCGTAATTGCTCACTTTTTGTTCGAGTCAAACCTGTCGGGCCGAGCTTTCGCCATGAACTACGCGGCTTCTGTCTCTTAGGTGGTAATGAAAGAGACGACTTTGGGCGCTACATATCAGCAAGTGAAAGTCGTGAATGCACTCAATTCACTCTTTCCAAGCGCAATATGGAAACATCTCAGCTTGAACATGAACTTTCGGTGAGGTTTTGGAAATCTCTTCCGAAGCAATGGTTTGCCGAAGAAATGGTCGCAATCAAAAAGGGAGGAGCTAAACAACTATTTGCGTTAAGGACTGAACGAAAGAAGACCTTCGACTCCGCGAACCTTCCTTTAGTGACTCAAATTAATGAACGATGGGATCTCTCTTTTGAAGACTATATGCGCTTGCTAAAGAGCATCTCTCTGTTTGTCTCATCTTTTCTAAAGCAGCATTCATCCCTCAATCCAGCGACTTGATGTTTTGCTATATAATCAGACGGGTGAATTACGGCTTCAAGGCGCTTAGTTTCGCTCTCTCCTGGAAGCCAGCCCAGAAATCAGTCGCTATCTGCCTCAACGGATCAGGCCTCAACGGTAGAACGGCCTTCGGAATCGGTCTGATCTCTGCTCTACTGAAAAGGATCATGTCAACATTTGGAGGATACGTACGCAAAGGATAGCGTTCACTAGCCACCGTCATACCTCTACCCAACGCATACTCCACCCAGCAGTTGTGAAGCGGATTATCTTCAACAGATTCACCGCCACGCAGATCAAGCCTCCAACGAACATCATCATCCACAAACAAGCTGTGGCCGCTAGGAACATCGAACCTTGCCACCGTTCGTCTCCTAATTCTACCGAACAGCTTCAACCGTTCAGGCAACACTTCGATACGCGCCATCAACTGCACCGACGCTAAGCTACCCATCTCGCTCAACTGCCGTTTCAAGTCACACCAGGTTTCAGGAGCAGGCAGACTTCTAAGACCTATGAACTGAGGCTGAATCTTCTTGGGGTATCTTCCTCGTTGAGCTGGGAAGAGAGCAAAGGAGTAGGTGATGATCTGAGGCTGAGATGACAATTTACTTCTGGCCTAGAACGATCACTTTTCGTGCAGTTGTCGCTGCCGCTTTCGCAGAGACGCGGATTCTAGGCACGTCAGCCAAATCGACTAGAATCTTCTGGCCAAGCTTCTGTTCGCACAGTTGGAAGATGTCTTGCATGTCCATGTTTGTGAGTTCAGGCATGTGAGGCGGAAGGCAGGCAGTCACAAGGCGTAGAGGCTGATTCTTAGCCGCCCAGAAGAATAGCTTCATCTCCTGCAAAGGCCGATTCTCCATAATACGCTCAACGACAGGGAGAAACGGCTTCTCCTGATCCGTGAGCAAGTTCTGGCGAATAACCTCCATTATTCTTCCCTTTGTGGATCGACTGGATTCAGCACCGCTGACTCGCAGTTCGCTGAAGAAGATTGAGTTACACATCTCAAGAACTTCCGGTATCAACATGACAGGTCGAATAGCGCCGAAGCTGAAAGGCAGATTCAACCCTCTGATATCGGTCAAAACGCGAATAGCAGCACCCTGGATCTCCGACTCATGCCCACCGAAAACCTGAGCAGGCAAGATGGCCTGCAACTCATCAACGCGCAGCCAAACCTTCCTCTTTCGAAACTGTCTCCGATAATAGAAGAAATCCGTGATCATAGCAGCCGTCATGCGGTTCGTATCCTCATCCGTCTTCAACCCACGAATAATCAACTGGCCTCGAGGAAAGTCCTGTAGAATGTCGTTCCAGTCAAGGGAGAACCGTTGCAGACTATCCACTAGATAGATCCGATCATGAATTGTCCAAACAATGTTAGGATCAACCTGACTTTCATTCGAGCAAATCGTGACGAATCTTGAAGGCACCGATTGAGGCGCGATTCTGAGTTTCTTCGTGAGATACTCATAATCCTCCTTCGCTTGAGAGGCAACAGGAAGAACCGGGAGACAGCAGAGAATAGGCTGGTCACGTTTGATAGCAGGCTGAAGCACAACATACCCATGCTTGATCCGAATAGTGTCAAGCGCATAGCCTAGAACCGATTTCCCGGAACCTAACGCACCAAAGGTTCCTTCAATCTGGATCTGTTTGTGCTGCGGAAAAAGATTCAAACGCTCAAGATGAAGCAACGGTTGAAGCGACAATCCACTTGACAACACTGTTCCAGGAAGGCTATCTTTCGGCCCAATCACAATCTTCCAACATTCCTCAGGAACCTCAAAGAAAGGAGTAGGAATCAGATCATCGTACAGGGCTTCCCCTGAAGCGTAAGAAGAGGTACTGATCGTGAACGATGATTTGCCTCGAACAAGGCCTTTCATAGCATCCTGCATCCAAGCACGCAGCCTCTCCACTCGGTCAGACTCATTCAGCTCAATCCAGCGCCGTTCAGCCTCCCCTCTGCAAGATGCTAACGCCGCGTTCTGCTCGCTTGCGAAATGGAAACCCGCCACAGTCATACCAGCATCAATATACGTGATCAAGTCATCGATCGGATACTGGCCACTGAACGCAGCGCCGACAATCGCCTGAAGCACGATTCGCTCTTCATTCGTCTTGAAACGAGCACCCTTGAAGATGTCGCCGTACACAAGCCTAAGATGAGGCACATAGTAGGCGAAGCGAGAAATATCCCCAATCTCAACACGAAGCTGATAGAGCAGACGCGCCAAGGCGACCATGGCCTTTCTGCGAAGCTGGAAAGCAAGAAGAACACCGCAATCACCATACAGACCGTTGAGAGGAATATTGTTGCGGTCAGCTTCTTCCTCAAGCTGAGTGAACAACTCTCCGCCATAATGCTCAAGCGTCTCAACGAGTTGACGACGCATGTCACGGAACTTCTTGTGATTCTCATGCTTCAACAAACCCATTTCTCGCGGATGAAACTGAGGCTGAGCAACCCAAGACAGAATGTACTCACTACGCCGGAAACAGTCATCCATCTCACCGAGAGGCTTCTGCAAGCCTGCATCCGCAAAATACTTGAGAACCAGATTCTTCGTATGCGAATAGATCTCATCATCCCCCTGAAACGCTTCCTGAATCAAAACAGCAAGAGAACGATCAACCTCACGACTCAACGCAACAGTAACAGTCAAGATGAGTTTCCTCCTGATGCCGGGTTGACTTTCAGAGTGTAGGCAGGTTTGCAGCGACACCCATTCAGACTAGCGCAACGCAACGGCTTCCTGCCAAACAACGACTTCACATGATAAAAGCAGGTTCGTCCTTTCCCATTCTGATCCTTACACAACGGTAAAGAACGCACATCATGAACAGTCTTGTTAGCGCGCTTAAAGAAATCTCTCACTTATCTAAATCTCCTTGAACACGCTGCCCCCTATCCGCCCGAGATCCATCACTTGCTGCAAAGCCTTCTGCCAAGTATCACTGTGAATCCACCCAATGATCTGACCCACCTTCTCAGCCAGCTCTTCCCGACACTCCTTAGGATCCCCCCAACCATCCTCAGCCATGATCTGCAGGCGCCTGAACTCAGCTTGAAGCGTATTCACAGACTTCTGCATTTCCTCGGAAGAGAATCGTTCAATGAGAGGCGGAGAAAGAACCAAGTGAGTTGCTGAGGCAGCTTTGCGAGGCACGCTGCTTATCCTTTGAAGCAAACTAGGCTTCTCAATAGTTGAACTAGGATTCTGTTCTTGCTGCTCCTGCTCAGCCAACTCATAGCCTTCCACAATAGGCATACCTCCCCAACGTAGCATACTCGGTACGCTTTGAGATCGAGCACAGAGAATCGTGACAAGACGACGAAAATGCGGTGCAGCAATCTGAAAGAAATCCGCATCCTCACAAATATGCTTCCGGCCACCATTCCCATCCGAAATATTGCCGTCGTTCACAAGCGCCAGAATATCCTCAACTGTATCCATCAGCGTCTTTGTTGCTTCCCAGATCATCTTCTTATCGTCCGCGTAGAAGGAAACAATCGACTTCCCTTGGCTCAAGATTTAGCGAACCTCAGATAGTTCAAGATGAAGCCGAGAAAGCCTCCGCCCATCGAACCCATCACAAGCAGAAAACCAAAGATTCCCGCATCTTTATGAAGACCTGAAAGAAACGCTATCAGCCCCATCGAGACAACACCAACGATCATACAGATGAAGTAAGACATGGTCATTGGGAGCAGAAAATCGCTTGCGATGTACGCGGCGCCTCTCCCTGCAACATGTCGGAGCCTACTGATCTCGCGTCGAAGAGACTTGATCGTATCCTCATCAATACCCGCTCTTCTTTGAAAGCCTCGAATCGTACCATGCAAACGCTGAATCTCATGCCACAACCCTTCAATGTTCGCGAATTTAGCCGTAGTCTCAATCAAAAGCGCAAGATGACTTTTCACAGTCTCACTCAAAGGCGTAGTTGAAACCTTCTCCATCTTGCAAGGATCAAAGAAGAACAGCTCCACGTCTGGAGAAGTTTTCTTCGGTAGAAACGGAATTTTACCCTGCACCGCCTCTCGAAGACCCCCAGGAATCGAGATCTTCCCCGGATACGGATACAGATGACCAGGCACAATCAGCAAAGGCATCGAGCCGCCTTGAGCCACCGATCGAAAAGGCAGATTCCTAGGCCCAAACGCATACTGGTTGAGAGGGCCGTCGGTGTGACCGAACTGAATAACAAGAGTATTCGAGCCGAAAGCATAAGGAATCAGCTTGATCGGTTCCTGAAAAACAGGAAGAATCTTCCGCGCAAACTCACGCTTCTTCTTTCTTAGAAGCTCAGAAGTTTCCAGCATCACCACAGGATTAGAACCCGGATTCAATGCAGAGTTCTTTCCTGGGCTGTTCGATTCAAGACGTTGCTCAGGAGGCATCCGCTCATACTCATCGAACAGGACCTGGCGAAGAAAGTCAAGCAATCCTGTGATGTGAAGATCCACCTGAACAGGCACCCCCTCGATACCATCGTCAACAGTTCCATCCGCTAGACGTCCGATGAGCCGCACAGCGAATGACATAGGGGACCCAATCCAACGCTGACGACTCTGAACATATTGATGAACACGAGAAAGCACTAGAGCTGAAGCTATACCTACTGCAACCACAACTGTTAGCAACAAAGTATAGTCAGCGCTAGCCACAGCGATCACTTCTTGAGGGCAATCACGATAATGCAGCAAATCATCAGAATGGAAACCACGCCACCGATCAGACCCAGTGTACTCATCACTTCAGCATGCTGAGCATCCCGTTGATCCTTCTCGCGTTTCGCATCCGCCTGACGACCCTGATCAATGATTCTAGCAATCTCATTAGGGTCAGTTGGTTCAGGAACCGTTCTGATACGATAGTTCAATACGATGCGGGAACAGGGACCCCCATTTCTAGTAGCATGAGGATCCACGGCACCACTTGTGTACTGCGTGTATTCGACATCGGTAGCTCTCTTACCTTCACTGAACTTCACAGTCACAATCTGCTCGACAAGCTGCGGATACATGATCTCGAAAGTGACTGTGAAAGTGTCTCGGCTGTCCTTGCACTCAAACGACATATACTGATTGTTCTTGACCTCCTGCCAAGAAGATCCGGAAATACTTGGCACAACCTTCAAGGAGAAGTTCATGCTGTAAGCGTAGAACACTTCGATCTTCACAGGGAGGTAAGCGTCTCTTGGATCGTTCATGGCTTGGCAAGGCGGAGAGGAAAGGACTAGAACGAAAGGAAGGAGAAGGAGAAGAAGCTTAAGATTCCTTTTCAGTTCCAGTCCCTCCCTCAAGGTCCTTCTGTAGCCTTTGAAGCCTAGAATCCTCATGGTTCTCAGTAGCAAGAGGCCCAGAGCTCTCCGTCAAAGTTGGAACAGTTTCAGGCATCTCTTCAGTAGGCCGAGGCTTCCAAAGACGTCTTCTGAACAAGACAACCAGCGTAACTACTGTTGAGAGAACAGCTACGGAACTCAGCAAAGCTATGTCAGTGATGGATAGCGGAGCGAAGAACTGCACAGTAACAGTCGCGCTCGTCAGATAGGTTGGAACAGTCAACGGAACCGTGGTGGCAATGGTTGTGAGAAAAGGAATAGTGGTATTGTGAAAAGTGATCGCGATTGAAGTGAGCGTTTGAGTGCTCGTGGTCGATGTTGAAAATGTCCTTGTCTCAGTCTGAACTGCGGTTGTCGTTGAAGCAAAAACCGTCTCAGTAGCTGTCACAAGGGTTGTCGTCAAACTCGGTACGACTTCTATTTGAGTATATGTGTAATTCATCGTCACGGTTCCCATGATGATTGTTGACGTAATAGTTGTCGGCGAAGCTACAACCATCACAACAGAGTAGGATGTCGAAGGAATTATTGTGAGTCCCGATATAACGGTTAAGCTCGGAGAAGTCAACACACCCTGCGTCGCAGTATATATTGTCGGAGAAAACGAGGTACTCGTCATAGTCGTCGTAGACCAAGAAACAGTTGTCGCCGTCAACGTAGTCGAGGTTGTGGATGTGCTTGTTGCAGTCGTGGTGGTTGAACTGGTGAACTCAATCCACATGGTAGCACTAATCGTCGGGCTGTAACTTGTCGAAGTCACGATCACCGTAGTCGGAACCGCAACTGTTGGCCAAGTAATTGTCGTCGTGCCTATAGCAATTGTTGTCGTAGCACTCGTACTTGAGATGATGGTTAAAGTCGTTGTCGTAGTCGTCGTAGTCGAAGTGGATGTGGTGGAAACGGATGTAGAAGTTTCTGTGGTTGAGGTTGTGCTTGTCGTCGTGGTTCCTGTCAAAGCTGTCGCAATTGTCCATGAGGTAAATGTGGTCGAAAACGACGTGCTCGTCATAGTTGTCGTTGTGGTCGTTGGCGAAACACTTACCGATACAGAGGTAGAGGTAGTTGTCGTGATGGTGGTGCTAGTGGTGGTTATACTTGAGGTAGACGCGAATACATCAAAGAAACTACCCGCGTAATTAGAATCTCCAAGAAAACTTGCTCTCATCCAAGTCCAAGACGGAACCGCTATTGAGGGTAGTGATCCAGAAAATAACCCATTAGCAGTTGTTGTAAGAGGTATTAGATTTGTATATGGCGAATCTCCTGGATTCAAAGTAGTTCCACAGGAGATGGTTATTGTTCTTCCAACTATTCCAGTGTATGGAGATGTCGCATTACGTAAAACTCCTGAGAATTGCCAAAGGGTCGGATATTGGATAACGGAGAAATTTGTCGTTGTTGGAGTAAGAGGACTAGCGGCACAACTAGACAGAAGCATAAGAGAGAAAGCGAAAGTCA
>Ga0315279_10001135_pt1 | contig 45431 bp, 46 predicted proteins | sample YL17G06_20_MG_FD_203694 | JGI IMG/M metagenome (GOLD analysis project Ga0315279, IMG submission 203694) | Sediment microbial communities from Yellowstone Lake, YNP, Wyoming, USA - YL17G06_20 | ecosystem: Environmental > Aquatic > Freshwater > Lake > Sediment | place: USA: Wyoming | collected...
GCGACTTCCGCTGTCTCACACTCCATGCAAGCGGAGTCGCAGGAAAGGCCGCATGCCTGAGTTTGCGTCGAGTTCAAAGGTCAAAGTGCTGCAAAAGTCGAGTTATCAGATTTCTTTTACGTATGGCTCAAGCGTGCAGTAGGCGACATCTTCCCCGAAGCGTTTGCTACGCCACTGACACCCAAGAGCGCCGAAGCCACTGCGCTCAAACATCGGCATGATGGTGACGCAGAGAAGGCTAAACAACATTTCACCTCCAAATTAGCCGCGTGTTTCTCCGAAGCCAAGCGCGTGTGCAAGCCTGATGGCGTACTTGCAGTGATGTTTGCTCATCAGTCCACCGAAGCATGGACAGCGCTTATCCATGCGCTGTTTGAAGCAGGGTTAACTGTCACTGCGACGTATCCGATTGACACAGAGCTTACGACGCAACTGAAAGCCAAGATGTCTGCGCTGTCTTCATCCATCACTGTCGTCTGTCGTCCGCGTCAAGTCGGCGCGGCGGCCTCGTTTCGCGACGTGCGGCGCGAGATTGACCGTGTGGTAGCTGCCAGCGTGCATCGGTTTTGGGATTATGGTTTTCGCGGCGCGGATTTGATTGTGGCGTGCTATGGCCCGGCCGTTGGCGTCTTTGGTCAGCACGAGCGAGTGGAACGCGCGGATGGCACACCCGTCGGCGTGCCGGAACTGCTGGAACTCGTCAAAGAGTCCGCGCTCAAGGCCATCGCGGGCGAGTTCACGGGTGACCTACATTCGCGGCTGTACTTTGTCTGGGCTAACCTGTATGGCACCAGCACTCAGGCGTGGGACGATGCGCGGCTGGTGGTGCAAATCGGCGGCGAAGGCGAAGACGCCATGCACATCGCGCGCGGGCATGGGTTGTTCGTCGTGGACGGCGCAACCTGTCGCCTCGCCATGCTGCGCGACCGCGAGGGGTTCCATCACTTGGGCGATGATCCGTCCGCGTCGCTGATTGATCAGCTTCATCACGCGATGCAACTGTGGAAAGACGAACATCGCGCCGACCTCGTGCGTTACCTGCGCGAGCACGAATTGATGGATCACGCGCCGTTCTGGAAATTGGCGCAGGCGCTCTTTGAGGTGCTGCCGCGCGGCGAAGAGGACTGGAAGCTGGTCAGTGCGCTGTTGGGCGAGCGGGAGACGCTCCGCATCGAGGCACGGCGCGCGGAAGCGGAGCCGCCGACGCAGCCTGGGTTGTTTGGGGAATGACGCGCGGAGCGAAATATCGTGTGCCGAAGCAGGTCTGCAAAGTATTGATAGAAAAGAAAATCCCCTACTTGGTAGGGGATCTGAAAGTCGTCGGTTGCGGGCTATTGTTGAGTCCAATCGGATTGTTCATGTTTTCCTCTACTGTGGATTGAAGTTGGTGTAGGAGTCTGACCAGGAATTCTTCGACCTCTGCCATCACGCCGTAGTACAGGTCTGGCATTAGGTCAGCAAGAGGTTCTCCTGCGGAAAGCCTTGTGTCTGCGTCAGACATCAAGCTTGAACAATCAATTGTTACCGTGCAATTAGGCTCACCTGATAGCCCACAACCGAGCAGGTATAGCCCTGCACGGTAGGGCAATTATAACACAGTGATGACAACACTGTAAGGGCAGTGTAAGACTGGTCGCGAGAGGATAGTCTGATGAGTCAAGATGACACTACCAGAAACACAGTCATCGCACCGACAGGGGATGAGCCAGTGGCCCCAGCTAACGAATTGAGGTTTTTAGTTCGGAATGGCAGTCTCGCGATAGAACTTGGTTATGGGACAGTTAGTGTCAGAGATGGGGCGTTGGCTGTCTCTCCTTCCAGCGAGTTGCTGATCGGGAATAGTATGTTGAGAGGCCACACGATTGACGATGCACTCACAATTAGAAATGGCGTATTGACGGCTCCTTCTTCTCATGAGCAATTGCTTGCGCAAAGCGGCGTCCTCAAAAGCCTCACCAATGTAAGTGCGGTCACTTCCCCAAACGACGCTCTCGCCATCCCGCACGCGAGCAGTCCAATTCTCGCTGCAAGTAGCATCTACAATCGTCCATTAGAGGGTGCATTTGAGATCAAGAGCGGGGTTTTCAATCTCACGCCTGACAGCAGCGTCCTTGCTGTATCAAGTAGCCTTCCTGGCAGTCAATCGGTCATAGGTCTATCTACAAAGGACTATACACTTGGCACATCACCAGTGCCCAGTTTATCTTATCTGGGAGGTAGTCCTGTCAGCGTTAATCCGGCAAAAAGTCTATCCACAATCCCGGGTGGCGTCTCTGCTGCCATGCCAGCCATTGGCTCGCCCATCACAGGGAGTATCCTCAACACTTATTCGCCTGGGGGACAGTTTGAAATAAAGCGGGGCGTCTTTACTGTCACACCTGCCGCTGCCTCGCTAGGGGACAACGTTCTCAATGCTTTCCCATCTGAGAACGCCTTTACTATAAGGGATGGGGCCTTTGTTGTCACGCCAATCACTGAGCCGCGTGCGGCGGCAGGTACCTTGGTCAATCCTCTGGCTGAAAGTGTAATCACCATTAGGAACGGCACATTGGCTACCGACCCTACCAGCGCCCTGATCTCAGGCGAGCACTCCTTTCTAACGTTGAACGCTCATCAAGGAACGCTAGGTATCAGAGATGATGCGCTCAAACTCACAGCAGAATATACACGTAATCCGCAACTAGCTTTCAAGACACAAAGCGTTCTGTCATCCGTGGAGTGGGCACATGTCGGGGATGGAATAAGAGTTGATATTCTTGATCGAGCAAGAATCCAAGAGAGCTTTGCAGAATTCTCTGGTTCATACGTCGGACTGTATGTCGGAACCAGAGAAGCACAGCCGAGTATTTCGATACTGCCCCCCTCCTTGGCAACCTTCCCGCCCATCGAGTATTTCCACAGTGCAAGCCTACTCAGCCAGGTAACAGTTCACTCCGGTTTGAATCAACGGCCTGCTGCCGACATTGCGCCAGACAAGGAGATGGAAGCCGAGACTCATGGTGCTCTTTTTGCGCAGTTGGGTGGAATCGACGTCGGGCTAAAGAAAATGCTTCAGGGTGCAATTCAAGCTATGCGCTCAAACAACCCAGATAAAGTAAGGCATTTCTCTGCATCACTGCGCGAGCTTTTTACGCATGTTCTTCACGAGTTGTCTCCAGACAGCGAGATCAAAAAGTGGAGTACGAACAAAGACCATTTCGCGAATGGAAAGCCGACCAGGAGAGCGCGGTTGCTCTACATCAGTCGCCAAATCAACCGAGACTCGTTTGAGAAATTCGTGGATGCGGACATTAAGGCTCTATTAGAGTTCCTTGATCTATTTCAAGGTGGAACACATGATATTCGTCCTGAATATACCGATCTGCAATTGAGGGCGATGCTTGTACGCATGGAAGATGCTCTCAGATTCCTGATCGAAATATCACGAGCGTAAGCACACCCTCTTCACATGGCTTGCAAGGAGTAGGCAAGTAAAGGAGTCACCCACAATGTCATCAAGTCTAAAACCCTGGTACGCCGTAGCAACTCCTCACGAAGACATCCGCGAAGGGCGGTTGAGTGAGGCCGTCTTTGCCGCCAACCTGTGGGCCGTCGTGCAAGATGCCGCGCCCGATGTCTATTGTGACCCGCAAGCCTTTTTCGCCAAGACCTACCTGACCGCCGGATTGACCAACGTGCTCAACAAGGTCTCGTTGGCGCTGGCCGGTGGCGCGGACGCAGGCGACCGCATCTTGAGCTTACAGACCTCGTTCGGCGGCGGCAAGACCCATGCGCTCGTCGCGTTGTGGCATCTGGCAAAACATTTCTCTGTCGTCTATCCTCACCTGTCATTTCTCAAAAGCAAAGATTGGCCGCAGAAAGCCATCAACGTCGCTGTTTTCACCAACCGCACATGCGATGCAACGCAGGGTCGGCAGACGCCCCAGGGCATCCACACGCGGACGCTGTGGGGCGAGGTGGCATTGCAGTTGGGCGGCGTGGAACTGTATCGCAAGATAGAAGCGAACGATCAGGCCCGCTCCGTCCCGCAAGGGTTGTTCCCCGAAATCCTGCGCCAGGCTGCGCCCTGCCTCATTCTGCTCGATGAAGTAGCCGACTATTGCGTTGGTGCGTCGGCGGTGGAAGCTGGTGACTCAACACTGGCTGACCAGACGATTTCATTCACTCAAGAATTGACTGACGCTGTGCAGCAAGTCAAAGGCGTGGCCCTCGTCGCCACCTTGCCGGCCAGCCACCTCGAAGTCGCCAGTTCGGAGCGCGGACAGGAACTGCTCAATAGACTAGAGCGGCGCTTCGGGCGCATGAGCGCCGACGTCAAGCCAGTAGCCGACGACGAAATCTATGAGGTCGTGCGGCGGCGGCTGTTCGAGTCCCTGGGCGACCCTGCAGAACACGAGCGTGTCGCCGCGGCCTACGTCAAGATGTATGGGCAGCACAAAACCGAAGTGCCCACCGAAGCTACACGCAGCACGTACCGAGATCACATCGTCAGCGCGTACCCCTTCCATCCATCTCTGATTGATGCGCTCTACCTGCGCTGGGGCAGTCACGGCGACTTTCAGCGCACGCGCGGCGTGCTGCGGCTGCTGGCGAGCGTCGTCGGCGACCTATGGCAGCGGCGCAACGCTGAAACACAATCGCAGCCGCTCATCCAACCCTGCCACGTCCGCTGGACACTTGATCCGATGCAGTCGGCGCTGACTCGGTTGTGGGGCGCTGCCTACGAGTCCGTCATCGCTGCGGATGTCATCGGCGACAAGGCCAACGCGGCTTTGCTCGACGAAGAACGTGGTGGCGATTACGTGACCGAGAAGATCACTCAAGGACTGGCTGGCGCGATCCTGCTCGGCTCGTTCGGGGGACAAGGCGAACGCGCAGGCTATAGCACCAAAGACCTCAAGCTGTGTATCGGGCGGCCTGATCTCAACTGGGGCTATGCCGATGGTGCGCTGCTGGCTTTGGAAGAGCGCGGCTTTTATCTCCACACGGCCAGCGCAGGCAACCTGGGCAAGCGTTACTGGTTCGGCACCAAGCCCACGCTGACCAAGCTGATCGTCCAGTATCGCAACCAGTTCGCTTCGCAGGATTTTGACGGTGAGATCATTGACACAGTGCAGGCGCAAGTCAATACCTTGCGAACCGAGCCGGCGACGTGGCGTGTGCTGGTGGATCCGCAGGCTGACTTGCCGGAGCAGAAATCACTTGCGCTGCTCATCATGCCGCCCACCTGCGCTTACACCGAAGCGGGGACAGAGCCGCGCCTGATGCCTTCGTTTGTCGAGCAAAAGCTAACAGAACTGAGCAGCAAATGCGCCACCAAAGATCGGCACTATCGCAACACCCTGCTGTTCCTGTTGCCTTCGCCGCGCGGGCTGACCAGGTTGCGAAATGCCTTGCGCGAGGTCTCCGCACTGGAAGCGGTGCAGCGCGACTATTCCAGCCAACTCGACGATGAGCAAAATGCCGACCTCAAGACACGGCTGGGCAATGCCCGCAAAGCCATCACCGAGTCACTGGGCAGTGCGTACACTCACATTGCGCGAATGGACGGGCAAACGCTCGCCTTTGTTGCGTTGAGTGAAGCCAGGCCGACTTTTACCGACCACTTGCTAGCCGCCTGGAAGCAAATCGTTGAAGAGGAGTGGGTGTTGCGTAAGGTGGGCGCAGTGACGCTGCAAAAGGTCGGTTTGGTTCCCGCCGAGGGCGGCATTCGCAGCAAAGATGCTATCGAAGCCTTTTTGCGTTTCACCGATAAGCCGATGATTGCATCGCGCGAGGCAGTGTTGCAGGGGTTGGCGCAGGCGTGCAAGGACAAGGTCATCGGCCTCGGACGCGGCCTCAAATTGGACAACCTTCAGCGTCAGTGGTGTGGTCAAGATGCTACAGACGCCGTCATGGATGCGAGCGAAGAAGGGCTGTGGATCATTCCACCGTTTGAACCTAAACCGGTCGAGCCGAGCACTGTGACAGGCACAGGTGTCACGCCAGCGCCAACGCCGACTGGAGCCGGTCAAGCGGGCACAGTTCAGCCGCCCGTGCAGACTGTTATCCCTGGCACCGGCGTCACGCCGCAAGCCGGCAAGCGAGTGCGCCGCGTCAAGATCAAGGGCAACGTCCCGCTCGATAGCTGGGCGGATGTGTTTCGCTCGTTTGTCAGCCCTGCCGCGCGCATGAACCCCAAGCGGCTGCGGCTTGGGATTGACCTGGAGATAGAGTCACAGGATGACCGCCCTCTGGACGAGAATGATCCTGCGTTCAAGGCGATGCAAGAGTCGGCGCGGCAGTTGGGGCTGGGGCTAGAGTTTGAGGAAGAATAGCGACATCCAACAATCGAACACGAGCAGATAGATTCGCCAGTTCGTGCGCGCCTGTCATTTCCATAGAGGAGAATCACCATGGCTCTTCTTGATCCAACACTCGTTCACGATCTAAGGCAGGTCCAAGAGAAACTGACCACTGAGGGCCGACTGTTTCCCAAAGTGCAACTCGATGGCTTTTACGCAACCTTTCGCCAACGCTTTGGGCCTGAGCAACTCAAGGTTCTGGATGGCGAAGCGCTTCTGGAGACTGTCCACAATCATGGCAACCGAGACAGCCTGGTCTATTGGCTAGAGTTCAAGAACGACGATGAGCTTCCGGCGGTCTTTGGCAGCATCGCGGGCGGCAGTGCCTTGAAATTTGGCATCTACCGACGCAAAGAGACAGGCGTGTGGATGGCCGGCAGCCCGCAGAACCAACGCGAGCTATCGCTGGATGAAGCGATCCAGATGGCGAGAACACATCGCGATCAACTTATCAAAGGGGCCGAACTGCTGGAGCAGCTACCCAAGAACGCAACGGACGCGGAATATGCTACTCTGCAATTGAACATGGATAAACTTGCCCCCGATGTTAGCAACCTGGCCTGGGGGCACAAGTATTTCAGCCTGCTCTACCCAGACAAGTTGGACGACTATCACAGCCCCGATTATCAACGCTTTCACTTGATCAAGCTCTTGCAGCTTCCGCCTGAAGGACCTGGGAGATACATTGTCGCCGGTCGTTATGTGGCTATCGCCAACGAGTTGGACCTGCCGTTGAATCACCTGACGACCATGCTGAATCACAGAGATGGCAGTCCACATCGTTACTGGCGGATTGGAACAAGCGATGGCACTCGGCCCCGAAATCGCTGGGAACTTATGCGTGACGGCAACTGTGTCGCAATAGGCTGGCCGCACCTTGGCAACCTCGCCGGATTGGCATACAACCGAGAAGACAAGGAAAAAGTTCGCGGCTCTATGGAAGTGGATTATCCAGGAATGCCACAGACGGTTGGTAGGGCAACGCAGCAGGTATTCAACTTTGTTGCCGCGATTGCCTTGGACGACCTTGTGCTGGCATCAGACGGCTTCACAGTCTTGGGGATAGGCAAGGTGTTGGGTGAATACTCGTTTGACCCTTCTTCTGATTTTCCACATCGCCGCCCTGTGCAGTGGCTCGACTTGGGAGAATGGAGATTGCCTGAGCCAGAAGGACTTCAGACAACCGTTCACGAGATCAAAAAGGATGTCAGAAACCTCGTCGAGATCGAGAGGCGAATTCTGGGTTCATCGCCCATCGTCCCCGTGACGCCCACAGCAAGGGTATCGCCTGCCCCTGGTCGCCCCATGCTTCAACTCACCGGAGTGCCCGGGCGTATCCAGTCTGTGCTGGAGCGGAAGGGTCAAGTCATATTGTATGGTCCGCCCGGCACCGGCAAAACATATTGGGCGCTCAAGACAGCGTGTGACCTGGCTTCCTATTCTCGTTTTGGCGTCGCCTTTGAACAACTCGCGCAAGACCAGAAAGCAATCGTCATGGGTCATGACTCGGAAGGTCTGGTGCGCGTCTGTTCCTTCCATCCAGCGTACGGCTATGAGGATTTTCTCGAAGGGTACAAGCCGATTTCCAACAACGCTCAACTCTCATTCGAAAAGCGGGATGGCATATTCAAGCGGTTGTGCGAGGACGCGTGCCAGAGACCTGACAGGTTCTACTTGATCATTGACGAAATCAATCGCGGAGATATTCCCCGAATCTTTGGCGAGTTGTTGACCGTCTTGGAAAAGGACAAGCGGGGTAAGCCGATTCTGTTGCCGCTGTCCGGCTCGCCGTTCTCCGTTCCCGACAACGTGTACGTGATTGGCACGATGAACACAGCCGACCGCTCTATCGCGCTGTTGGATACGGCCTTGCGCCGTCGCTTTGGCTTTGTCGAGTTGATGCCGGATAGCACAATTCTCGGCAACGCAGTGGTTGGCGGGATACCGTTGGCCCCGTGGCTGGACGCCCTCAATCGCCGCATCTGTGAATACATTGGCCGAGATGCTCGGAACCTGCAAATCGGCCATGCCTACTTGCTGGAAGGGGAACGTCCGGTGGGCGACATGGGCCGATTTGCCCGGATTGTTCATGACGACATTGTGCCGCTCCTGGAAGAATATTGTTACGAGGACTATGCTGCCCTGTCCAAGATATTGGGCAAGGGCCTGGTTGACGAGAGTGATCAGCGTATCCGGCACGAGTTGTTCGACGCCGGGCGGCAGGACGAATTGATCGCGGCACTGCTTGCGCCTTGTCCTGAAATTGTTACTTTAGCCCAAGCAGTGACTTCTGAGGCTATTGCACCTGAAGAAACTGTCGAGGACGATGAAGGCGAAGCTCAAGAGGACAAGTCTGCACCGTGATGGCCGATTGCCGTGAATGAGATTCCGATCACTCTATCCGAATGGGAAACCTGCCGGCCTGATCCTGGCACACAACTGGCGGGCGTCTTTCTATCGGACGATGCTCCGATTCGCCGTGTGGCTGAAGAGTTGTCCAGTTCGGGTCGGCTGGAAATTATCGAGCTTGCCAAGGGCCTGCTGATTCGAGCGTCTTCGTATGTCGGCAGTGTACGGCTGGGCGGATTGCGTATCACCATCCACCCCAAGATCAGCGGCGCTCCTCTGTTGAGCCTCTTGCGCTATGCCTATGGCCTGCGGCAGATCGACTTGTTCTCCCCCGTCGAATACGGCAGTGCTGCTCACGCCTTTCAAGATTTGCTCATTTACCAATTGGCTGCAGAAGCCACAGAGCTTTTGTCACGTGGCCTCTACCGGCAGTACCGGCGAGTCAATCAATCCCTTTCCAGTCCCAGGGGCAGAATCAATTTTCAAGAACTGGCACGCCAATCGGGGCTTGCGCAGGCTGCGTTGCCCTGCGTTCATCACCCTCGCCTTCAAGATTGCCTGGTCAATCAGGTTCTGCTGTCTGGCCTGCGTCTTGGCGTCCGGCTCACGAACGATCTCATGCTGCGGACGCATCTGCGCCGCCTCGCTGGCCGGCTTGAAGATGATGTCTCTCCCATTCGCTTGAGCCGAAGCATATTGACGCGGCTGCATCGAGAGACAGATCGGTTGACCACCGCTTATCGGCCCGCCATCGCCATCATCGAGTTGCTGGCTGCCAATGGGGGCATCACACTGGAAGATGGGCAAGCAGTCGAGCTGCCAGGGTTTCTGTTCGACATGAATCGCTTTTTCCAGGCGTTGCTATCCCGGTTTTTGAGGGAGAATTTGGAAGGATACGTCGTGCAGGATGAATACCGACTGAGAGGCATGATGGCGTATGTTCCAGGCCACAACCCCAAGAATCGCCACGCGCCGGAGCCACGTCCTGACTGGGTAGTTCTAAAGGAGCGGCAGATCGTTTCAATCCTGGATGCCAAGTATCGTGACCTGTGGAACACTCCTTTGCCGCGAGAGATGCTTTATCAGTTAGCGATCTATGCGCTCAGTCAAGACGCGAACGCGCACAGCAGCGCCGTCATCCTGTATCCCACACTCGAAGCCAATGCAAGCGAGGCCCGCATCGAAATCTGTGATCCAGTCTATGGCGCTGGCCGCGCCCAGGTGATTCTGCGCCCGGTGGACTTGGCACTGTTGGAAGAACTGATCTCAACTGGAAGCGAACGGAAGCGCATGGCTTTTGCACATCGGCTGGCGTTTGGCTTGTGACGGAACGAGCCAAGTCGCCACTTTCAAAAAGGACGGCCAATGTCTCACTCCAACACCCTGACCATCCGTCTCAGCCAACCGGACGGCTCAACCTACCGTCTCGACCTGGAAGGCCCCGACGTCGGCGAACGGCGCGGCACCTTTACCCTGCCCCACGCGCCCGCCACGTGGGCTGCCGCGCCGCTCGTCTCTTGATGCACGCCTACAAGGCGGTCACATGAAACGCATCCTAAGCCTGGTTGCTCTGCTAGCGCTACTGACGGTGACGACCATGACCCCAGCTTTTGCCTCGACGACATCCGGCGGTGAGCCGTTCCGCCTGCAAAGATACACTCTGCCCAACGGCTTGCGCGTGTGGTTGCAGCCACGCACCGACAGCCAGTCGGTGACGGCCTTACTCGTCATCGGCGCTGGGTCCCGCTACGAAACGCCCGCCAACAACGGCATTTCGCACTTTGTCGAGCATATGCTCTTTGCGGGCAGCGAGCGCTGGAACGAGGAAGAGATCAAGGACATGATCACGCGCCGCGGCGGGCAGTGGAACGGCTGGACGGGCCCCGAGGCGACGACGTATTACGCGCAGGTGGCGGCGGGCGATTTCGACCTGGCGTTGGACTGGCTGGCGCAAGTCGTGTTTCACCCCACCTTTCCGCCGGACAAGGTGGAGAATGAGCGGCGCATCATCTTCCAGGAACGCTCAGGGCGTTATGGCTGGCTGATCAACACGCTTGACTCGCTGGGCTTTGGCTATGAGCTGGATCGCGACGTGCGACGTGCGCTGTTTCCCGGCTCGGCACTTGGGTTGCGCGTGACGGGCGAAGACGCCTCGCTGGACAGCCTCGACCGTGCTGCGCTGATGAGCTACTATCAGTCGTACTATACGCCGGCAAACGCCGTGCTGGTCATGGTGGGAAATGTCATCCCGGCTGAAGCATTGGAACAGGTCAAGGCGCGGCTGGGCGTTCTGGAGCGCCCGGGCAATCCTGTGCTGCCCGCTTCACCGCAGGCGGCAAATAACGGGCCGCATCATGTTGTGGTGCGCGGGCCGCTATTCACCGACCAGCAGCGGCTGATGGTGGGCGCGCAGACCGTGGGACAGCGCCATCCGGATCGCGGGGCGTTGGATGTGTTGGCCGAGGTGCTGGGACAGGACTTGATGCGCGAGATCCGCTACCGGCAAGGTTTAGTGTATGGAGTGAGCGCGTACAATGTCACCTTTGACGATGTGGGCTATTTTGCCGTGTCAACGACTTTTGGCTCGGGCCATCGTGACAAGATCATGAGCGCGATTGAGGCCCACCTCGAAAGCATTCGGCGCGGGAGCGTGGATGCGGCGCGCGTGGCAGAGGCCAAGGCGGCGCTCAAGGGGCGCTGGGCGCTTTCGATGGAAGACAGTTCGGTGCGCGCCAACTGGCTGGCGGGCTGGGCGTTGGTGCTGGGGGACGACGAGCCGGTGCCGGATTACGAGGCGGCGATTGAGGCCGTCTCGGCTGCGGATCTCTCGCGCGTTGTCAACGCCTACTTTACCCCGGCGCAAAGTTACGTGGGCGAGCACCAGCCGGTGGTGACGGTTGCCAGCGGCGCGGCAATCGCGGGCGCAGCAGCAGGGTTGGGCATTGCGGCGTGGATCGGGCGCAAGGTGTGGCGGCGCAGGACTCGCCACCATGCTTGAAAAGCAATCGCCGTGATTCGCCGGGCAACGCGCCCACCAGATGGCTCCACTCAAGCCGACTGGCCGAGGTCTTGACAGCCTGATTCATCAGGCTTCCCGCATGAGCATGGTGCTTCATCACCGTGTAGAAAAACAATCGCCGCTTTCAAAAAGGACGGGCAATGTCTCACTCCAACATCCTAACCATCCGTCTCAGCCAACCGGACGGCACCACCTATCGCCTCGACCTGACCCGCCCCGCCGTCGGCGAGCGGCGCGGCTTTTAAAACGAGCAAGCCCGTCCCCAGGCTCAGTTGTCTGGAATCCAGCACTGTCACCGGCACTGTCCGGTTGTCCTTTGCGCACAGGCGCGCCGTGTCCACCGTCGCACTCAGCCTGATGGACATGTGGATACTTTACCTCGCACTACTTTGATTGATCAAGGGATGTGTATTCCAAGATCGTCCAGCATCCGTTCAGCGGCCAGGCGGGCGGAGACGAGGGCGGTGGGGACGCCTGTCCCAGGGTGGGTGCTGGCTCCGGCAAAGTAGAGGTTGTGGTAGCGGGGATGGCGATTGGACGGACGCAAGTAGCCCAGCTGAGTCAGGTTGTGGCAAAGCCCATGCGTGGAACCCTTCATCAGGTTGTAGCGCTTGCGCCAGGACAGCGGGGTGTAGGATATTTCAAATTTCAAGTGTGTTTCCAGATCGGTGATGCCGAGCGTGGCTAGTCGGCGAAACACTTGTTGACGCGCCTGATCTCGAATCTCTCCCCAATCTCGTTCATCCTTTTCGCGCAAGTGACCGACGGGGACGACCGCGATCAAAGTATCCTCGCCGGCTGGTGCCATGCCGGGATCGAGCCGCGCCGGCGCATGGATATACAGGCTCGGATTCTTCGGCAGAGATAAATCCTGGACAATGCTCTCAAAGTTCTCGCGGTAATCATCCGCCAGGAATAGGGTATGCGGGCCTAACATTTCGTAAGGCTGATCCACTCCCCAGAAAAAACTGATCGTCGAACAAGAGAAGCGCTTGCGGGCCAATTGATCGGCGAAGCCATCCTTGGGCAGCAAATCCCGATACACATAAGGCAAGTCGGCATTGGCGAGGATCGCATCCGCATCCAGGCGACGACCATCCGCAAGGATCACCCCGCGGGCAGAGGTTCCGCTCACGTCAATGCGCGCCACGGTCGCGTCGAACACAAACTCCACTCCCGCCCGATGGGCAATGTCCATGAGGGCTTCCACCACGCGGTACATGCCCCCTCTGGGATACCAGACGCCGTGAGCCAGTTCCGTGTAGGGCATCATCGAGAAGGTGGCCGGCGCCTCGAAGGGACTCAGCCCCATATACACATCCTGGAATGTGAAAGCCGCCTTCAAACGGGGGGCGTCAAAGTAAGCTGACATGTTACGGTAATGCGGGATGAGCGGCTTTAATTTGAATAGAAGGGGAAGATTGCTGAAAGTGAAGAAATCGGAAGCCTTGCGAAAGTCGCGATTGACTAAGCGATCCATGGCCAGCTGGTAATGCCGATGGCCTTCCTCGACATACCGCAGAAATCCATGATAACTGCCGGGCTGAATAGACTCTAGTTGCTCCCGCATGGCATTTAGATCGGAGGTGAGAGCCAGCCGGCTGCCGTCGTCAAAGACCAGTTGATAGGTTGGGTCCACCCGTTGCAAGTCCAGCATTTCGCGCAGGGAGACCCCCAGAGCAGCGAATTCCGCCTCGTACAAGAGCGGCATGACCAGCAGAGTCGGGCCGGAATCGAAGTGATGTCCATCCCGGCTGAAGCGATCGAAACGACCGCCCGGTCGAGAGTTTTTCTCCAAGACGGTCACGTGCAGGCCGCGCCGGGCGAGGTGCGCCGCGGCAGCAATTCCGCCAATCCCGGCGCCGATAACAATCACAGAGGGCGTTTTCATATTTTCCTTTCTTATCTCGTCGGTAAAGCGTAGGGCATATCTTCAAGGCGGCGATTGAACATCCGCGAAAGCGCTGCTCCAATCATTCTCGGCCCGGCTAACAAACTCTCACATTCCGGGTATTCGGATCGCAGGCGATAGCCATCTTGCTCGATAGCATCCAGCACTCCAGCAAAGCGTGCGATGTAAGCATAGCCTGCCAGGCGGCAGCGGGGATTCTGAACCTGGGCGAGATAATCTCTCCCAACCTTGAAACAGGCCCGGGCCTGTTCGACTCGGCTCTGTACCCATTTTCGATAAGGGCTGCTCCACACCTCGCGCGGACCGATCCCATGGGACTCGATAACTTCGCGGGGAATATTAAAGTAGCCGGCTTCCGCGTCCTCCAGAGTGTCCCGCAACATATGGGTGATATGCGCCGCTGTGACCGCGAGGTAGCGCGCCTCGCCTTGAGGGGATTTACATCCGTGACCGATGAAATAATGTAGGGCTTCGGTCACCGCAACCGCCAGATGACGAGTGTATTCGGCCAGTTCCGCCTTGGAGATCAATCGGCCTCGACGCTCGGCATCAAAAGCCATGACCGCCATCATGTTGCGGAGGTAGGCGTGCAATCCGCTATTCTTCTCCCGGTCGCCTTGAACCAGTTCCACCAGCATAGCTTCTTCATCCGTCAGACGACGCGGCCACTCGCCCCGGTAACAGCGATCTATGAGCGTCCCCTGACGCTCGACAAAAACGAGCCGGTCTGGTTTTTCCATGCCGCTCTGGTCAAGCCGATCATCCAACCAGCGGAAATAGCCATAAGCCCGGTACGCATCCGAGACCCGCTCATGATCCACGAGAAAACGAATGGTGTAATAAGTCTGCTTACTGGCAGCATTCGTAATCGAGGCAGCGAGCGATGGATGGGGTCGCTCCTGATCTTGTTTCGGAATGTTGGTAATTGTAGAGATATTTGGCATCATCTTCCCTTTTTCAAAAAATGGACTTTTTCCCAAAGGGGCTCTCCAGACTCTAGCGGGAAAGGCTGCACCCTGCAAGTATAGTTGGACGCAGATGACGCAGATTTACGCTGATGTTTCGATCCGATCTGCGTGTATCCGCGCGCTTCGCGTCTGCGTCCCCTTTCCCGTTAAACCCGGAAGAGCCTCTCTTTCTTTACCGCACGAATGTAGATCAAGACCCCCAGAATGAGCAGCCCAAGCTCGGTTGCAAGGGCTACACCGAAGGAGTAATTATACAAGCCGAGTCCTACTTTCGGCGACCCTTCGAAGAGAAGTGGTAGGTCAGGGGGTAAAGGATGTCCAAGACCCATTGGATGTGAAATAAAGTCCAGCACCCAGTGGCTGAAAACAACAAGTCCGATAACCGTGCCAGTGCGGTAGTTGCGATAGATGCGCGCAGCCAATAGCGCGGCCATCACAGACCAGATCGCTGACATGAACAGACCGTGAGACCAAGAAATTGAGACGAGGGAAGGATCTGACGAAGCGTGTTCGATGCCTAAGGGCACGAAAACACCAACGCACAGGATATCGATAGCTTCTGTGGCCAGCAACAAAACGCCCACGGGTACTTTGGGAGCAACATATTTGACCGCTAGGCCAATTGCAAGGTGTCCGGGTCCCATTCTAATCCTCCTCCTCGATCAAACCATCTATATTCAGGCGGCGAACAGCGCGAACATTCGAGTGAGCCTGCCCTTGTTCATCGGCTTCCTTGTTCCAATTTTTCAACCCTGAGTGACCATCATACATTACGAAAAAACGCGCTTGCAAGTTGCAAGCTGGCAGAAGCCATTGGCCCAATGTTATGCTTGGCTGGTCTCGGCGCGCCGCTGGATGCTCAACGTGAGCATGTCCTTTGAGTCAATGAAATGCGCTCGATCAAGCAGGCCGCACGATAGTATAGGTCATCCTCCACACAAAAGCATGACAGGCAACCGCCTATTGGATGACAACGCCCTAATCTCTTGGGAATGTGGCATGGACAGGAAAGCTCGCGCTGAAGAAAGGCAGAGGGGGCAAGTCAGCCTATTCTACTCTTATCCTGATGATTTCATCAGTCGCCTTCGCGGGTTGATCGAAGAGAATGTCATGAGCAGAGTCTTGAAACCAGATCAGTTCTTTACCTGCCGGGGCTTGCAGTTGATCGAAATATGCCACAGTCAATTGGGCTAGCGCAAAGTCGTATCGCCCAACGCAACGAAAAAATGGATCGGAACTTTTTTCGGGATCGTCTTAAAAGCTCAGGCTCATTAACTCGAGCCGAAACTGCTCGAGGGACCTGGCGCTCGGGAACTTGACCTGTCAGGAGTTTGTGTCATTATTTTCTCTCTTTCTTGATGAAAGCAATAGTATTATCAAAACCTGTAATTATCGGGATTGTAGAATAGTCTTTATATTTGTTTAAAAGTGTTTGTAGTTCTTCTTGATCGCCAATGGCTTCGTCAATAGATACAAAATAGTCTCTCATTTCCCGGATGGCATTTTTATCGGAGACCTTGCCATGACCTGGAACTAGCACTTTGACATCATATTTTTTATCCAGGCTGTCAAGGGCTTTTATCCACGATGTGGCACTACTGTTGGGATCTAGAAAGGTAGGATGCATATTGACCCAAACAATATCCCCGGTGACAAGAAGCTTGCGGTTTTCGAGATAGACGACAACATCGTTCATGGTATGAGCCTGTCCGATGTTCCAGATATGCACTGTTTCACTTCCTACCTTAATGACCTTTTCTTCTCCGGGTTCCAATGTCATGTCAGGATACCGGCTGTCGGCTTGCCACTGTTCCTTGCTGTATGCTCCTGCAATTATCTTTGCCGAAGGATAAAGCGAATTGCCGCCTATGTGGTCAAGATGATAATGCGTATTGACAATGGCTATATCATTGGCCTTGACACTCTCCCGGAGTTTTTTTGCACCACTAGACATTTTTGTGTCCACGATGAGCACTTTGGAGCCATCCTCCGAGGTCAGCACGATGGAGTTGCTTCCGCCGCCAATGAATATTGTCAATTGAGGATCATACTGGATTGCCTCCATCGTCATGAGTTTCTGGTAAATATTCCAGAAAAAGAAGCCGCCCACGGCTAGAATCAACGCGAGTAGCAAACCGACGCAGAGCATTACCTTTTTCATAATAGATTTCATATTGTTCCCCTTGAGAAAATCCCGGCGTGAGACGGGTTTGAGAGACATTTTTCCTCCTCAAAACAAGGATTTATCGTTCACAGTTTACAGACAGGAACACAAACCCCAGCCCGTGCAGGTGTCGCATCAACCCGATGAGACCCGACTGATCGGTGCAGACGGTAAACAGCGTGGCGGCCTGATCGACCCGTTCCACCGTCATCTGAAATGGGCTCATGGCATTGATTTCGTCTTCATCCACCTGCCCACGAAGCTGAATGTGATAGGTGCAAATATCATTCATGTTCAGTCCGTTCTGGCACGCCCGATATGACTCACCCAGAGATCACGCGGGCGTTCCTCCTGGCTTCGCGCCTTTACGAGTTGACCTGCGATACCGGTCGCCCGCTCATCATCGAAGGAGCCTGATGTGAACCGGTCTGTCTCTGGATGTCGTACGCAAATCCAGCCATAACGGTCGAAAAAAGGAATCCGAACATGCAGAGAAGAAGAATCAAGATAAGGGTTGGATTGTTCACACCGAAGAAATACCCGAGGATGATCAAGCCCGGAAACATCAACAGCGAGGCGATCAAGTAGGCGCTGAAAGACCACGGCCACAACTTTTCAAGGAAACGTCGGGAGCCAACAGAGAGATGCGCGCGCCACCAGATCAGCGGCGCGTTGATCCTGGTTCCAACGGCGCCAATGATGATGCCAAGGATTGGGGGGAAAATCCCTCCACCCGCCAGGAGCATGACGAAGGACAGCGTCATCAAGACCAGGCCACCGTTTTTCCTCTGAACAAACAGGATCGCCCACACGAGATAGATCAGAGAAAAGAGGATGGCAAGGATCCCGGTTACGAGCAAGTTGGGAATGATCGTCATCGCCGGCTCCCCTCCCAGAACATGAAATAATGGCGATCCAGGCCAGGACAGAATCATCCATCCATCGGGAGCCACGTTGCCTTGAAGGGTTTCACCGATGCCATGTTCGATGCCGATCAGCCCCACCAGGGCCCCGAAGGTTGAAACCATCACTCTAGTCGCGTTTCTCATTTCTACTCATCCTTATTGTGGCAAATCAGACTGAAACTTGGCGGCCAGGTTGCTTGCCCAGACCCGGATTACGGCAAAGTCGCGCACGTCGCTGGCCGGCATGTCGTGAATGGGACTTGCCGGCAAAGCGGCAATTAAATTATCGGGAAAGCGTAGCTTGGCCGGGTCATACTTGCCGCCAAACATTTCCAGAGCGACCGGGGTAAGCCAGGGAAACCTGGCCAGTTCTTTATCGAGCATCGCGCGCGAACCCTGCCACTCCTTCTCATCCTTATGAGTTGGGCCCAGCGCGAAAATTGCCACAGGCCGCTGTGTGAAGGCTTCCTGGTGTACGGACAAGAAACGTTGCGCGTCCTTGTGCCAGGAGCCGATGTAGAGTGGCGCCCCCAGCACAACTGCGCGATACCCTTCCAGAGTGCGCACTTTCCGCATGGGCTGAATCTCTACCCCAAGCCCAAATTCGCGCAGCGTTGCCGCGACTGCCTCAGCAACTTGCTGTGTTGAACCGTAACGTGTTGCATAAGCTACCAGAATCGAAGCTGACATGGTTATCTCCTGATATCAAAACAATTGCATTTGAAGGGTTTCAAAAAACCATGGCTCACACCGGATATTCCGAAAAGAACTCCGATTGTGGGCACGATTACTTTGGCGTTGATATTGCGCCAGAAAGATTTGCGGCTTTGCCTTGAATTCTCATTCGTCATTTTATCCTCCCGTGTTTAGTGTTGGACAGCTACCCCGGCTCAAAGGGTAAACACCTTACCAAGTTTTGCTTTTAACGCCAACTTGCAGTTTGCTCCATGCTTCCACCGTGGTGGTCGGCGCACCCAATAAAACATTAGCTTCATCCGGAGAGCCGCTGAGGAGCACCTTGGCCTTCTCGCAGTAATGTAAGAACGGCAGTACTGCCTGTAATTCTTTAAGGTTGCCCAATCTAGCGATCAAGGTTGCCATCCAGAGAGGTATATTCCTGAAATGGGCCTCTGGGTAAACAATGCGGGTAAATATCTGCATCGCCTGGCGCATGGTGAATGCCTCGGGGCCGCAGACATAAAGGGTTTTATTAACCGCTGCGGGGGTTGCATAGGCTTTGGACACCAAACGAGCATAATCAGCGGCAGCCGCCCAATAATAGGGGTGGGGGTGTTTGCCTATAATGAGTGCCATGTCTCCCCGCACGAGATATTTCATCGACTCCATAAAATAATGCGCTCTGAATATGGTATAAGGAATGCCCGATGCCCGGATAGCCGCCTCGGCCTGGAACTTGGCTTTTGTCCCGGCATACCAGCAGTTTTCCTCGCATACCGAAGCACCCGAAAGATAAGTGACGCGTTGGATGCCTACTTTGAGCGCAGCTTGAAGTACATTTTCGGTACCGCGCCGTTCCATGTCTGGGTCCTGCATACCGTTTAGGTTAATATGCACACCCTGGCAGGTTTGCAATGCAGAGTCAAGTGATGCTGGATCTTCTACATCGCCACCAACGGCCTCAAACCTATCCCCAAATCGGTTCCGAGCTCTCTCGGCTGAACGCGACAATACCCTTACCTGGAATCCATCGGATTTTAGCTGGCGGGCGACTGGCTCACCCAACATTCCGGTTGCACCAACAACAAGGATTTTCTGTATCATTTGATCTCCTCCTGGGAGCGCATCTGGGCGGCCATCTGCTGATACTTGGCCAGAAACTCACCATCCGTTAACTCTGAACCGAAGCGGATAGGCTTGTTTCCTTTCAGCACAACATCCATGCACATTTTAGGATGTGTCATCATTCTAACCGCGAATGGCCGCAGAGTCAGCAGGCGAAAGTGTAATTTTTGTGGATTTCAGAGGGGAATCGAATTACTCAAAAGTGGTATTTTTACAGCAATCTCAACTGCCGCGCCTGGGCGACCGCCTGGGTACGGCTGTTAACCCCCAGCTTGGCAAAGATATTGCTGGTGTGCTTCTTCACCGTATGCAACGTGATCACCAGCCGCTCGGCGATCTCTTGGTTGGAGAAACCCTCACAAATCAGTCGTAGAATCTCCATCTCGCGCTTGCTTAAAGGTTCGACCAGCATGTTTGGGGCTGGCCGAACCTCAGGCTCGATCATCTCATCATCTACGGCAACCGCCTCTGCAACGGGAGAAGCCACGAGTTTAATATCCCCTGGAAAAGCATCCAGGAGCTTCTGAGCGTATTTTTTTAACCGCGCAGGCGCAGCCGCGGCAGGAGCTGCCGGATGATTCCGGCGCAGTTCACCGGCTATGACTGCCTTCAACAGCGGAATCACATCCGGGCCTTCTTCCAAAAACAGCAAGATGTAGCCCTCCGGCTCGGCCAGATCCAAAGCGTGCTCGAAACACTCGAGAGCCGCAGGAGACAAGTTCCCCCTATTCTGTTTTTGGTAAGCCAGCGCCCGGAGCAGATGGACTTCGATCAATCGCCCGAACCGCCCACCCGGCTCGGCTGTGGCCTGAAGCTCGTCCAATAACTGCATGGCTCTCTCTATCTCCCCCTGGGCGAGAAAGACTCGGATGAGGATGGTCTCGACAATTTCTAAAACCAGCAAGGGAAGCCGAGCCGTGGCAGGCTCACCGCTGAGCAAATCCATCAACGGCCCAGCCCAGCGAGAAACGCCATCGCCATCACCCATCGCCAGCCTGATCTGAATCTGCCGGGCAGGCAAGGCAGAGTCCCCCCATTTATGAGAAGCCTGCTCCAGCAATTGGATGTCTTCCAAGGCTCCTGCGAGGTCCCCCTTTGCCTGGCGCAAACGCGACTTTATCGTATATCCGAGGAAAATGCCGTCCAGTCCTCCCTGGCTGCAAAGCTCCATCCCCCGCTTCAGGTAGTCTTCGGCGGTCTCTAGGTCGTTCCATTCCAGATGGATGCCTGCCAAGCCGATATAGCCTTGCCCCGCCGGGAAGAATACCTTCTGCCCCGCTTGAACCCCCATATCAATAATCATCTGGTATAACTGGGCGGCCTCACGCAAACGCCCATAAGGGGACTGCCCCTGAGCCACAAACATCGTCGTGTGGGCGGCCAGGCTATAATTCTTTGCGGCGAGCGCCAGGGAAAGACACGCTTGGAATGCCGGCTCGGCTTTTTCGATATTCCCCTCCAGCCCATAGGCAATGGCTAAGGCAGAATAGACGCGAGCGCGCGCGGCCAGATCGCCTTCCGAGAGAAAACTCAGAGCTTCTTGAGCCAACTGTATCGCTCTGGAAGTGTTCCCCGACAGGGCCACGAAGCGGCACAAGACCACCATCAATTCCACTCGCAGCTTGTCGTTCTCCGGCGAGGGAGGTAAGGCCATCAGCATTTTTTCTCTTTCTTGCAGGGTCGGTTCGGAGAGAGTACATTTTCCTTGCAGCAGATCAATCCATACCCGGTAGAGATTCAAGCGCGGATGGGTATGAAAAGACGCCTCTGGTAAGGCTGCCAGCCAATTCCCCAGGGTATTCACCTGGCCGGTAAACATCATCGGGCGAGCCACCTGCTCCACGAGAAAAGCGACTCTCTCGTAGTCCTTTCCTGCCAGCGCGTGTTGAATGGCCTCATCAAGTAAATCATTTTTCGCCAGCCACTCACTTGCACGGCAGTGCAGTCCTTGGATAGCATTGGCAGGCAAAGTCTGCCGCAGCCGGTTGGCCAGCAAGTCGGCAAACAAATGATGATAGCGGTACCACTGCTGCTCGTCATCCAGCGGGACCAGGAACAGGTTCGTAGCGAACAACCGCTCCAGCAGGGAGCCGCAATCCGAGCGTTCTGTCACTGCATCGCACAGACCCCCGCTCAGTTTGTCCAGGATCGACGTCTGCAATAGAAAACTTTGGATATCTTCTGGCTGCCGGCTGAGGACTTCTTCGGTGAGGTAGCTCAAAATGTATCGGTGGCTGCCACTGAGGCTGGAGATGAAATTCGATGGGTCTGCCCGGCCGCGCATGGATAATCCAGCGAGTTGTAATCCGACAATCCAGCCTTCGGTTCGGTCTTCTAACACCGCGATATCCGCCTGGGAAAGACAAAGGCCCATCATCTCATTCAGGAAACGCTCGGCTTCGCGGCTGGTAAAGCGTAAATCCCCTGCCCGAATCTCGGTCATTTGGTTGTTTGCCCGCAGCCGGGCGAGCGGCAAAGAGGGATCCTCGCGTGTGAGCAGAACAAGGTGAAGCGGTTGAGGCAAGTTTGCCTGAAGCAGGTTGGCCACCAGCTTTTCCAAAACTTCCAGAATGAAGCGATCCTGGATCACATGAAAATCGTCCAGGATCAGCAAGAACCGGCCCTCCACTCGCTGCGCTCGCAGGATATCGTTGATAAGGGTCGTGCTGATGGCCTCGCTGGAGGGCAACTGCCCAGAGCGTAGAACGCCCTCGATCTCCCGGCCCAGGTTTTCATCTACCTTTTGCAGCGCGGCGACCAAGTAGGTAAAAAAGCGCCCAGGGTCGTCATCCGAAGGATCCAGGGACAGCCAGGTAACGGGGACATCCAGGCTGTTCACCCATTCGCTGATGCAGGTCGTTTTTCCGAATCCCGCCGGCGCAGAGACGAGGGTGAGCTGGCACCCGGCTGCCAGGCCTTCATTCAGCCGTTGAACGAGGTGCGGGCGTTGGACTCGTTTGGGAAGGGTGGAAGGACGGTGTAGTTTTGTTGCCAGTAGGCTAGACATCACTAAATATCACCTTCCAAATCATAGCAGGATGTGTCATCATGTTGGCTTGGACTTGCGACTACGGGTCGAGCAGGCTCGATTGACGAGATGGGCGATAATCTGGTCCGTCGCCCGTTTCGGTGTCAGCTCCGGCAGCGGCAAGACGGCCTGTAACAAGGTTCGCCCGTTGACCAAACAATATTATACTTCCGGTTGTGTAACTTGCGAAACCGCTCTTGATTCAGAACATTGGCGACAGACCCATGGTTGCGTATCGGGGCGAGGTGTATAGGCGGAAAGCAGAGTAGGCAAGTCAGCCTATTCTACTGTAGCGGAACAACTTGAGTTGCGCTATGCAGAGTTCAAGTTTGTGTCAAGAACGCAGAGCATCGAGTCTTGCCAGTCTCCTCGATGCCCTGCGTAGAACCTGTCACCATGGAGCCGGCATAACGATCCACGGCCTTTTTTAGTTCTGACGAATACCCGCCAAACGACATGGGCGTGAGCAGGATGACGAGATCGCTATGGCTCACGTCACGGGCCACGTCGCATCCGGCATCCTTGATGACGCACTCGCCCGGCGTCAACATCCAGCAACCAAAACAGACTAAGAACCCATCCGAAAACCGTAGGCTGGCATCCCTATGCCAGCCGCCGACCGCTACTGCGTGGGGATGCGTCGGCTACGGGGTTTTCGGACAGGCTCTAACAAAAAACGGTGTCTTTGTGCCTGGGTGGTGAGATAAAGGCCGACCGTCTGAACGTTTACGCCAACGGTTTGTTAAGCGTCTTGACCCGAGACTTTAACTACGCTTAACAAAAGGATAAACAAGTCTTAAATAGCGGGTGGTAAGATAACCCTCGGAAAATCAAAAAAGGAGAAGAAAATGTCATCCCGCAAATTGTTCGTCATAGGTCTATTGGCGCTGGCGCTCGTCGTGAGCGCGTGCGCCCCCGCCGCCGCGCCCACGCCGGAAAAGATCACGGTCAAAGAGACCGTCGTCGTGGCCGGCACGCCGCAGGTCAAAGAAGTCGTCAAGGAAGTCGTGATCACGCCGACCGCCGCTCCCAAGGACGCACCCGGCTCGGTCAAGCTGAACGCTTCCGGCGCGACCTTCCCCCAGCCGTTGTACGAAGACTGGGCGTTCGCGTTCAATCAGCTCGACTCGTCCGTCGTCATCAACTATGCCGGCGGCGGTTCGGGCCAGGGCATCAAGGACATCAAGGCCGGCACGGTGGACTTTGCCGGTTCGGACGCGCTGCTTTCGGATAAGGACTATACCGAAGCGCCGGGCCTGCAAATGCTCCCGACCGTGGCGGGTGCCGTCGTGTTGGCCTACAACGTCAAGGGCATCACCACCTCGATCACGCTCGACGCCAATACCGTCGCGGGTATCTACCAGGGCAAGATCGAAAAGTGGAACGACTCGGCGATTGCCAAGCTCAATCCCGATATCAAATTCCCTGACCTGCCGATCAACGTCGTGCATCGCTCCGACGGCTCCGGCACGACCAACATCTTTACGCTGTACCTTTCGGCTGTGAGTGACGATTGGAAGAAAGGCCCCGGCGCCGGCACGGCGGTAGATTGGCCGGTGGACAAGCTCGGACGCGGTCAAGGCGGCAAGGGCAATCCCGGCGTCGCCGCCGCGATTCAGAACACCAATGGCGCGATTGGCTACGTGGAACTGGCGTATGCCAAGAGCAACAGCATCCTCTATTCCAAGCTGGTCAACACTTCCGGCAAGACCGTCGAAGCCAGCATCCCCAGCACGGTCGCCGCGATCCAGGATGCCAAGTTCGATGACAAGCTGACGGCTATCATCGTCAACAGCAAGCAGCCCGACGCCTGGCCGATTGCAGGCTTTACGTACCTCATCGTCAACAAGGATTACAAGGACTGCAAGAAGGCCGAAAAGCTGGTTGGCTTTATGAACTGGGCGCTGACCAACGCTGCGGCGACGGACCGCGCGAGCAAGCTGCTCTATGCGCCGCTGCCGAAGGAAGTTCAGCCCAAGGTGCTGGATACCGTCGGCAAGATCACCTGCAACGGCAAGCCGGTGATGATGACCCAGTAACTTTACACGGACAATTCTTTGTCCGAGATGGAATTTCGCAAGACCAAGAGCCTCAGCAAGTTCGAGGCTCTTGGTCTGCCAGATGCCCATGTAGCAAAATGGCGACTCGAATACTGATCGTCGAAGACGAGGCCACGCTGCGCGCGACGCTGGCGTATAACCTGGCCCAGGCAGGTTTCGAGTTGGGCGAAGCGGGCGATGGGGCGGAAGCACTCGAACGGGCGCGCGCCGAAGCCTTTGACCTGATCGTGCTCGACATCATGCTGCCGGGCCTGGACGGCTTGTCGTTCTGCCGCATCTTACGCAAGGAACAGGCCACACCGGTTGTCATGCTGACGGCGCGCGGCGGCGAAGTGGATCGCATCGTGGGCTTGGAGAGCGGCGCGGATGATTACATCGTCAAGCCATTCAGCCTCGGCGAGTTCATGGCGCGCGTGCGGGCCGTACTGCGCCGCGCGCCACTCCCCCTGCCGCGCAGCGACCGGCTGGAATCCGGCAACCTGACGCTCGACCTGACCGCTCGACGCGCGAGCCTGGACGGGCGCGAGATCAGGTTGAGTCACAAAGAATTCGACCTGCTGGCGACGCTGATGCGGAACAGGGGCGCGGTGCTTTCGCGCGATTTGTTGGTGCAGCAAGTCTGGGGCTATGATCACGCCGGCGAGGAGCGCACGGTGGATGTGCATGTGCGCTGGCTGCGCGAAAAGATCGAGGCAGACCCCTCTGAGCCGCAACGGATTGTGACCGTGCGCGGTGTGGGGTATCGCTTCGAGGAATGAGGGAAATAGCTTTGAACTTGTGCGCCGCTTGTCCTTGTGTTGATCGGCTGGACAAGCGGCGCGATTGTTTAAGCGTGAGGCGCTGCTCACACTTTGATTTCTTCCAGTTTGCCCGTCGCCATAAACACCACGCGCTCGCAGATATTGGTCACGCGGTCGCCGATGCGTTCCAGGTTGTGCGCCACCCACAGCAAATAGGTCGCGCGGCTAATGTTGCGCGGGTCTTCCAGCATATAGGTCAACAACTCGCGGAACACTTGCTGGTACAGCGCGTCAATCTCGTCGTCGCGGGCCGCCACGCGCTGCGCCGCCGTGGCATCGTGCGCGACAAACGCATCCAGCGCAGCGTGGATCATTTCGTTGGCGATGCCCGCCATGATGGGAAGATCAATCAACGGCTTGAGCAGCGGCTCGTCGTACATGCGTTTGACGATCTCGGCCGTCCCCTCGGCGTGATCGGCGATGCGCTCCAGTTCGATAGCAATGTGCGTGGCCGCGATGACCATGCGCAAATCGCCCGCCGCCGGCTGTTGGGTCGCGATCAGTTCCAGGCATTTTTCTTCGATGTCATACCGCACGGCGTTGATGGCTTCGTCGTCGTTGACGACCTGCTGAGCCAATGGCGCGTCACGCTCCTTGAGCGCCTGGATGGATCGCTCAATCGCGGTTTCGACCTGGCTGCCCATCCGCAAAATATCGGAGCGGATCTCTTCCAGCTCATGTTCCAATGTGCTGCGTATGTGAGTAATGGTCACGGCATCATTCCTTCCCTAACCTAATGCTGCTCATTCCGCCAGCCACCCCTGGATGCGCCGGTCAATCTGATCGCGCACCTCGCGGAACTTGGCCAGCTTGTCTTTATCCGTGCCCTCAACCGCGGCGGGGTCGTCAAAGGCCCAATGCAGCCGCTGACCCACGCCAGGAAAAGTCGTCGGGCAGCGTTCCTCGGCATTCGCGCAGACGGTGATGAGATAGCCAAAGTGCAGCTGGCCCATGTACTCGCGCACATCTTTGGAGTATTGACCGTCCAGGCTCACGCCGATTTCTTGCATCACTTGCTCGGTGAAAGGATGGATGCTTTTCGGCTCCAGTCCCGCGCTATACACTTCAAAACGATCACTCGCATGCTTGCGCAGTAAAGCTTCAGCCATCTGGCTGCGCGCCGAGTTGCCCGTGCACAAAAACAACACTCTGTCTTTCATTTCATCTCCTGACCGCTGTAGACTGCCCCCTGCTTACCCAAACCGTCCCGTCACATAATCTTCCGTGCGCTTGTCCTTGGGCCGCGTGAACATCTTGGTCGTCACATCGAACTCGATCATCTCGCCCGCGCGATCGGGGCGCATCATCATCATGGCCGTATAGTCTGAAACGCGCGCGGCCTGCTGCATGTTGTGCGTCACGATGACGATGGTGTAATCGGCCTTGAGCTCTTGCATCAGCTCTTCGATCTTGAGCGTGGCGACGGGATCGAGCGCCGAGCACGGCTCGTCCATCAAGATGACTTCCGGCTCGACGGCGATGGCGCGCGCGATGCACAAGCGCTGTTGCTGTCCGCCCGACAGTGCCATGCCCGATTGTTTGAGCTTGTCCTTGACCTCGCTCCACAACGCCGCGCGCTTCAGACTCCGCTCGACCATCTCATCGAGGTCGGCTTTCTTGAGGTCCCCATACAAACGCGGCCCATACGCCACGTTGTCATAGATGCTCTTGGGGAAGGGATTGGGCCGCTGGAACACCATGCCCACGCGGCGGCGAATTTCCACCACATCCACATTCGCGGCATAGATGTCCTCGCCGTCGAGCGAGACGGCGCCTTTGAGCCGCGCCGCCGGAACCAGGTCGTTCATCCGGTTGAGCGCGCGCAACAGCGTGCTCTTGCCGCAGCCCGACGGCCCGATGATGGCCGAGATTTTGTTCGTATAGATCGGCAAGTTGACATCGGCGACGGCGGTGAATGTGTTGTACAACACCGACACTCTGTCCAGCATCATCTTGGTATTCAGGTTGTGTTCGGCGGTGACCGCCACGGAATCAGATACCGCCGAGGTCAGGGCGAGGCCGGTCGGTAGTCTCATCGAGGTAGATGGCAGCATATTCGACTCCCTATTGCAACATCTTTGAGCGCCATAGTGTGATCAGTCGAGCGCCGATGTTCAGCGCGAGCACCAGCGTGACGATGATCAATGCGATGGCCCACGCCTGCGCGTTGCGCACTTTGCTCGGGTCAACCGCATACTTGAACAACACCAGCGGCAGCGAAGCGATGGGTTTGTCCAGCGCGGTGGATAGGTTGTTGCTGCCCAGCGCCGTAAAGAGCAGCGGCGCAGTCTCACCCGCTACGCGCGCCACCGCCAGCATCAAACCGGTGAGGACGCCCGTCATCGCCGCCGGCAACAGCACCGAGAACGAGGTCTTCCATTCCGGCGCGCCCAGCGCGAGCGAGCCTTCGCGCAGCGACTTGGGCACCAGCTTGAGCATCTCTTCCGTCGTGCGCACGACGATGGGCAGCATCAGGATCGCCAGCGCCAGGCTGCCCGCCAGCGCCGAGTAGCCTTGCCCCCGCACGACGAGCGTGTAGACGAACAGTCCGACGACAATCGAGGGCAAGCCCGACAGCACATCGGTGCCAAAGCGCACGGCCAGGCCAAGCGTCGTGTTGGGATGTTGTGACACATAGAACGCGGTGAGGATGCCAACCGGTACAGAAAACACCGCCGCCAGCCCGATCAAAATGCCGGTGCCGACCAGCGCGTGCCAGATGCCGCCGCCGCCCAAACTCGTCGGCTTGAAGGTGTCGGTGAGGAACGAGACCGAGAGCGCGCCCGACCCGCGCCTCAAGACCTCGATCAGAATCCACGCGAGCGGCGCGAGGGCGATCAAGGTCATCAGGCCGGTCAAGCCCAGCATGACGACGTTGACCACGCGGCGGCCTTGCTCGTGAGTGGTTGAGCGTTTGAGGTGACGGGGTTGCAGAGTGTTCATGCGCGTCCGCCTTCGGCGTCCGGCGTCTTGCGCGACACGCTCCACACGAGCAAGCGCGCGATGATGTTGAGCAGCAGGCTCATGCTGAACAATAGCAGGCCGACCTCGATCAACGCGCTGCCATACAGCGGCGTCCGGCTCTCGCCCCACTCGTTGGCGATGACGCTCGCCATCGTGTAGCCTGGGCTGAGCAGCGACGTCGTGAGTTGCGCGACGTTGCCAATCACCATCGTCACCGCCATCGTCTCACCCAACGCGCGGCCCAATCCCAGGATGACCGAGCCGAGGATGCCGGACAATCCATACGGCAGCACGACTTGCCAGATCGTCTCCCATTCCGTCGAACCGAGCGCGAGTGCGGCTTCGCGCTGCGCGCGCGGCACGGCCAACAGCACATCGTGCGAGATGGCCGAAATCGTCGGCAGAATCATCACCGCCAAAATCAAGCCGGCCGCCAGGCTGCTTGCGCCAAAGAACGGGCCTTTAAAGATGGGCAGGTAGGGGAAATGTTTTGGATTGCCCCAAGTGCCCATCAAAAAATTACCCAGCGGTGTGACGAAAGACGGGATGAAAATGAAAATGCCCCACGCGCCATACACGACGCTGGGGATGGCGGCGAGCAATTCGACCAGAAAGCCCAAAAGGGTGCGCCACTGCGCCGGACACAACTCGGCCAAAAAGACTGCAATGCCGAGTCCGAGCGGAAACGCAATCACCAGCGCGACGAGCGAGGTGGCAAGCGTGCCGACAATAAACGGCGCTGCGCCGAACACCTGACCGACAGGATTCCAGGTGGTCGAAGTGATGAACGACCAGCCCATTGCGGCGCGCGTCGGCGCCGAGTTGAGCCACAGCATCACGCCCACGCCCACCATCAGCCCCAGCAGCGTGAGGGAAGAGAGCGCGATAAAAGTCTTGAACGGAACGTCGCCGTGCTGCAGAACGCGGCTTAACGAAGACGACGAGCTTTTGAACGAGCCAGCCTGTTGAAAGGTCATAGACAAGCACATCCTTTACGAGCGTCCAAGAGCCGCATAACACGTGCGGCTCTTGGACGCCCTGGAGGAAATTCATTCTTGACACTGATTTTCAAGGTCTAGCATACCACCGAACATTTAAGGTCTGTTTATCCCGGTGTTAAATCTAGGTTAAGCCTTTTGACGATTGACCCGCAATTGCTGTTCTTGCAGGAAATCGCGGGCGCGCGGGCTATCGGCCACGCTGACCATAGTCGTTGCCAGTCCGCGCCGCAGGATAAAGTGATACATCTGCTTGCCGGTATGTTCGCTGCCCCAACGCGGGCGCGCGTACACGGGCGGCTCGACCGTCCAGCCCGTGTCCAGCGCGGCGAGCAGCGCGTAAAACGTGCCATCGTCCGGCTCGGACAGGCGCGGGCGATCCTGGAGTGCGGCCCAGCGGTCTTCTTGCACTTTAGGCGATGTGGCTGGCATGGCAGCCCTCGTTCGCCGTCGGCGGGTCGAGCCGCAGTTGCCGATGCGTGGCCCACAGCCGGCGCATCCGCTCCAGCCGCGCGTCCATCTGGCGCAGGTGAGGCGAGTTTTCCGTCTCGCCATTCTGCACGGCGGCGGTCATCTGAGATTGCAGCGTCGTGATTTGTCGTCCGAGGTCGCGCATCGTCTCCTCCCTAAATAAAAACCTGCTTCATCCATCTGAAGCGGATTATAAGGCACACTTGTCAAGCCTATGTTAGCTCAAGGTCAAGGTTCCATTATGCGCAGGTTAACGTTACTTAACGGGCGAACGTCGGCATTTTTTTCTGCGAGATTGAAACCTCGGTTGCGCAGCACGCGTGATGAACAAATCTACTTTAGCCATTCCTTTTGCTCCGAGTGTGCTATAATTTCTGCATGAAGTAGAAGTGATGGTAATACTGACAGTTTCCGAATCGCAAAACGCGCTCATAGTTTGTAGCGACTCGTCCTTGCGAGGTTGTAATTGTATTCGTTGTCCTTCTCCTTGGAACCTTTGCAAGGGTGACTGAGCAGTGATGCTAATTTCGCCGATTTGACCGGAATCTCTCACTCAGGTATAATGGCTCGGCTCTTGCCACAAACCGAGTGGAGACGATAGCGGTCCAGCTCGGCATTTGGCTTTTGCAATTAAACTAGCATAGGGAGCAAGTCATGCCCAAACGAACCTATCAACCCAAGAAACGACATCGCGCGCGCGTTCACGGCTTTCGCCAGCGAATGGAAACGCGCGGCGGACGCAAGGTGCTCAAAGCGCGGCGACTCAAGGGGCGCTATTCGCTCGCGCCGCAGCCCAAGCGCGCCAAGCGCATCAACTGGAAGTCGGGATGAAAGCTCTTGTGAAGGGATGCGAACCTATGGTTCGCCGACACCTTCGCAAGGGTGCGCGTCACCGTCTGCGCGCGCGGGCCGAATTCGAGCGTGTTCGGCGCGAGGGCCACTCGTGGTCGCACCGATTGTTGGTGCTGGTGGCATGCCGCAATGAACTGCAAATAACTCGCGTGGGCGTGACGGCTAGCCGGGGTGTGGGTGGCGCGGTGGAACGCAATCGGGCCAGACGCCTGATGCGAGAAGCCTGGCGAATGTGCGCGGCGCACATCGTGCCCGGCTGGGACGCGCTGCTCATCGCCCGGACGGCTATCGCACAAGTCAAGATGCAAGAAGTGGCTGCCGCGCTAGAGTCTCTCTTGCGCCAAGCTAAACTAGTCGAGTAGTCTTGTAAATTAAATCGTCTGACAGTCTGTTCGCCTGGCATGGCGAGGAGTTGATTCGACTACTGGACTAGTGGGACTAGTGGACTACCAGACTCGTGAAATCTGTCGTATTGGCCTTGATTCGCTTGTACCAGAACACACTGTCGCGTGTGCTGCCTTCCACGTGTCGTTTCTCCCCCTCGTGTTCGCAGTACACTTACGAAGCCATCGCCAAGTACGGTTTCCTTCGCGGCGGTTGGCTGGGTACCCGGCGCATCTTGCGCTGCCACCCGTTCAACCCCGGCGGCTATGATCCTGTTCCTTGAGGAGGACCGTTGACACATCGCATTTTCCCGCGATGGATCCTGACCGCGCTTCTGGCGCTGGTGATGGTGGCGCTTGCCGGCTGCGGCGGGCAAGTCGCCCCTTCGGCTTGGCCTGGGCTGACGCCAGGCGACGGCGTGGTGTACCTGACGGCCACTGCCAAGGCTTTCGCCATCAATGTCGCCGATGGATCCAAGAAATGGGAGTACGAACACAAGATTCCGCAGACTAGCTTGTTTGGCTCCAGTTCAGTGCCGGACAAGATGCACGCTATGCCCGCGTTGGGTGACGGGCTGGTTTATTTCGGGACGGACGGCGGCTACCTGTTTGCTCTGGATGTGACTACCGGCGCTGAAAAGTGGCGCTACCTGCCCGAACAGCCGACCACGTTCATCCCGTTCATCAAAGAACAGTCTGCGCCGGTCTATGCCGGGCCGGCAGTGGCTGGCAAGCGCGTGATCTTTGCCGGGACAGCCGACAAGATCTATGCGCTGGATGCGGTGACCGGCAAGCCAGATTGGCAATTCATTGCTGGGGGCCGCGTGTGGGCCACGCCCCTCGTTGTGAGCGACACGGCCTACATCAGCACCTTGAAGCACAAGCTCATTGCGATTAATGTGGCGACCGGTAAGGAACGCTGGACCTTCAACCAGGCCAAGGGCGCACTGGCCGGCGCACCTGTCTTTGATAATGGCGTCGTCTATGTCGGCTCGTTCGACAACCACCTCTACGCCGTGGATGCGGCCAGCGGCGAAAAACGCTGGGCGTTCAACGCGAGCAACTGGGTGTGGGAAGGGCCGGCGGTGGTGAGTGGCACGCTGTACTTTGGCGATGTGGGCGGCAACGTCTACGCCGTGGACGCCGCGACGCAACAGCTCGTCTGGGCGCAGCCGTTTCAGGCGGGCGGCCCCGTGCGCGCCACGCCGCTGTATGCCGACGGCGTGCTCTATGTCGGCACGGCCAACGGCGCGCTGTACGCGCTCGACGCCGCTACCGGCAAAGAACGCTGGACTCAGCCGTTCAAAGTGCCCAATGCGCAATTCTTGACGACGCCGGTGCTGCAGGGCGAATTGCTGCTCGTCGCGCCGCTGGGAACGCCTACGCAATTGTATGGGCTGAACCCTGCCAATGGCCAGACGCAATGGCAATTCCCGACGCCGGCCAGTAAGTGAGGAAAGTTCTGTGTGGGATACACTGATCATCAATCCGTTTACCAATGTCCTTCTGCTCATCTATGACCTGCTGGGCCATGACTTTGCCATTGCCATCATCGTCTTTACCGTCCTCGTCCGGCTCATCACTTATCCCTTGACGGTGCAGCAGCAAAAGTCCACCAAAGCGATGCAGCAAATGCAGCCGCAGCTTCAGGCGCTTCAGAAAAAGCACGCCAAAGACAAAGAAGCGCTGAACAAGGAAACGATGAAGCTGTACCAGGAAGCGGGCATCAATCCGCTGGGTGGATGCCTGCCGATGCTCCTGCAATTCCCGGTCTTTATCGGGCTTTACCAAGTCATCATGCTGGTCATGGCGATCGGCCCTTTGCAGTTGTTCAACCTGTCCAAGCACCTATACTCGTTCTTGCCGCAACTCGCGCCGCTTTTGCCGTTGAACAACCGCTTCTTGTGGCTTGACCTGGGCCAGCCTGATCTGTTTTACATTTTGCCGGTCCTCGTCGTCGTCACAACGTGGTGGCAGCAGAAGGTGATGACGCCGCCCAGCGCCGACCCGCAGTCGCAGGCGATGAACAAGCAGATGGCGCTGATGATGCCGCTGATGTTTGGTTACTTTGTCATGATTTCGCCTTCGGGCCTGGGACTGTACTGGCTGATCAGCAATCTCATCGGCGTCGCGCAGTATTGGATGGTGGGCCGCTCGCAGACCCCAGCCACAGCGCCTGCGCTGCTGCCTGCGACGACCAAGAAAAAGTCAACTGGGAAAAAATAGCCAGACCTGCCTGTGGTCCGGCGGGTCGTGACAGGAGACTTGTGTACGAGTTGTCAACGCTTGAAGCGATTGGAGCGACGGTAGAAGATGCGATCTCGCGTGGATTGGAGGCGCTGAATACAACCCGCGACCGAGTGACTATCGCTGTGCTGGACCCGGGCGGCAAGGCGGCGCCCGGACAGCGTCCGCGCGAGGCGCGCGTTCAACTGACGCTGAACGAGCCAGAGCCTCGGCCCGAGCCTGAATCGCCGGCGGTCCAGCCGGAAACCACACGGGACACGCCGGCCGCCCAGCCGGGACACGCGCCGGATGCACCGACGGCGTCGAACGAAGAGGTGCTGCGCCTGGCGCAGCAGACCCTTCGGGAATTGCTCGACCGGCTCCAGGTCAAAGCCAATGTCACGGCGCGCTGGGCCGAGGCCGCCGACGAACAAGACGAAGAAGATGGCCCGCCGCTGGTGTTGGATATTCGCGGCGATGACCTGGGCGTGCTCATCGGGCGGCGCGGCGAAACGCTCAGCGCGCTGCAATACATCACGCGGCTCATCGTGTCCCAAAAGATCAGCGGCGACGTGAACCTGGTCGTGGATGTGGAAGGCTACAAGGCCCGCCGCGCGCAACAGTTGCGCCAGTTGGCCCAGCGCATGGCGGAGCGCGTCGCCAGCACGCGCAAGCCGATCGCGCTTGAGCCTATGCCGCCCTCTGAGCGGCGCATCATTCATCTGACGCTGCGCGATCACCCCGTCGTCACTACGGAAAGCGTTGGCCGAGACGAAGACCGCAAGGTGACGATCATTTTAAAGTCGCGCCGCCGGGCATAAGAGGTCACTCGCAACCGATCAAGCCACTGTCCAGAGGTCAGTGGCTTGTTTGTTTGCCGATAGAGAATGTGCTACAATGCCATCGGATCTCGATTATTTGCTCGTCGGCCATGTGTGCCAGGATGTCGTGCCGTCGAGTGTTGAATCCCCCTTCACGTCCGGCTATGTCTTTGGCGGCACAGCCACTTATGCAGCCCGCACCGCCAAAGCGTTGGAACTGCGGGTCGCCGTCGTGACGAGCGCCTCCGCCGATTTCGCGCTGGCGACGGCTTTGCCCGGCATCGAAATCATGCGTCTGCCTTCGGCAGAGACGACGACCTTTGAAAACCGATACCTCGACGGGCGCCGCGTCCAGACCCTTCACGCTGTTGCGGAGACTCTGACCGTCGCCGCAGTCCCGTTAGCGTGGCGACACCCTGCCATCGTCCACCTGGCTCCTGTCGCTTGCGAAGTGGACACCGGCTTCCTCGGCGCGTTTCCCGGCGCGTTCATCGGCCTCACGCCGCAAGGGTGGATGCGCCAGTGGGACAAAGCCGGGCGGGTGAGCCCGCGCCCTTGGGGCGAGGCGCACGCCGTCCTGGCTCGCGCGGATGCGATGGTCATGAGCGAAGAAGACGTCGGCAACGACTGGAAGCTCATCCGCGACTGGGCCAACTATGCGCCCATGATGGTGGTAACGCAAGGCCCGCGCGGCTCAACGCTGTTTGTGGGCGGAGAGCCGCACCACGTCTCCGCGCCGACCATGCGCGAAGTAGACCCGACCGGCGCCGGCGATATTTTTGCGGCGACGTTCTTTGCGGAATTGCGCCGAACCGGCGACCCGCATCAGGCGGCGCGGGTTGCCACTTGCCTGGCGGCGCAATCGGTGACACGGCGCGGATTGGACGGCGTGCCCACACCAAACGAAGTAGCACGATGTCTCGAATCTACGCTTTAGCCAATCAAAAAGGTGGGGTCGGCAAGACAACCACTACCGTCAACCTGGCTGCCTACCTGGCTAACCTGGGCCAGCGTGTGCTCGTCGTGGATGTGGACCCGCAGGCGAATGCTACAGCCAGTCTGGGCGTGGACAAGAACCAACAACAGGACGGATCCGTTTACGACGTCTTCGTCGGCGACGTGCCTCTGCAGGAAATGATCCAGCCGACGCAGCAGGCGAACCTGGAACTGGCTGCGTCGTCGCCACAACTGGCCGGCGCAGAGATCGAGCTGGTGGCCATGCGCGGGCGCGAGACGAAACTGCGCGCTGCCTTGCGCCCGGTGCGCGACCGCTACGATTACATTTTCGTGGACTGCCCGCCGAGCCTGGGGCTGCTAACCGTCAACGCGTTGGCGGCGGCGCATGGCGTCATCATCCCGGTGCAATGCGAATACCTGGCGCTCGAAGGGCTGACGCAACTGATGACGACGATTCAACTGGTGCGCCGCTCACTCAACCCCACACTCCAGGTGCGCGGCTTGCTGATGACGATGTTCGACGGGCGCGCGAACCTGGCCCGCCAGGTGAGAGACGAAGTGCAGAAACATTTTGCCGGTCAGGTGTTCGCGGTGATTGTCCCGCGCAGCGTCCGTCTCTCGGAAGCGCCCAGCTACGGCCTGCCTATTCTGGCTTATGCGCCTCAGTCGCCGGGCGCGCAGGCTTATCAGGCTTTTGCCCAGGAACTGCTGTCTGGCGACAGCCAAATGTTAAAGCCCAAGGATCAAATTTCAAGTGACGCCGCGCCGAATTGATTTGAAAATTGACATTTGAGATTTGGAGACAATATGCCACGCAAGACAGGACTCGGCAAGGGACTGGGAGCGCTCATCCCAAGCGCAGTTACCTGGAAGGACGAGCGTGAAGCGACGGCGCAAGTCGGCGTGGCCGAGCTGCCGGTGAACTCGATCACGCCCAATCCACATCAGCCGCGCACCGTGATGGACGAGGCCGCGCTGCAAGAGTTGGCGAACTCGATCCGCGAGCATGGCGTGATTCAGCCGCTCATCGTCACGCAAAGCGCCGCCGGTTATCAATTGATCACTGGCGAGCGGCGCTGGCGTGCGGCGCAGTTGGCGGGGCTGGCGACGGTGCCGGTCGTCGTCAAAGAGGCTGCGCCACAGCAGATGCTCGAGCTGGCGTTGGTGGAAAACCTCCAGCGCGCCGACCTCAACGTGCTGGAAGAAGCCGCCGCGTTCCGGCAGCTCATGGACGAATTCGGCTTGACGCAGGAACAAGTGGCCGCGCGCATAGGCAAGAGCCGCACCGCCGTGGCAAACGCCGTCCGCCTGCTCAAGCTGCCGCAGCCGGTCAAGGCTCGCCTGGCCGACGGGACAATCAGCGAAGGACATGCCCGCGCGCTCATGTCGCTCGACGGTGAAGCGGCCATCCTCAAGGCCTTGACGACGGTCACGCGCAACTCGCTCTCGGTGCGGCAGACGGAAGAACTCGTGCGGCGCAGCCTGGCCGGGCCAAAAGCCAAGGCCAAAAAGGTCGCCGCTTCGGCCGAGACGCGCTCACTGGAAGACCGCTTCCGCCGTGCGCTGGGCACCAAGGTCAACCTGTTCCGCAGCCGCAAAGGCGGCCGGGTCGTCATCCATTTTTATTCCGACGAAGAACTCGACGCGATCTACCGGCACATCCTTGGCAAGGACTGATTTACTAAGTTTCCAGTTGCGCTCACATCGGCACTGGCGCATCATGTTTATCGCTCATCGCGCGGTCCCTCCTTCGGGGTTGCGCCGCAACCCAATTGCTTCTCCGCGAATTACGCGAATGTTCAAGTCACCTTTGTTACGTATTGCGTATCAGGTGGTTCCTACGCAGTACGATGGTCGTAGACGAGACAGTTGATACGAGGAGAACTTTTGCAATCCGATTTGATTCTTTTCAACGGACGTATCCACACCCTTGACGCAAAGACACCACGCGCCACGGCGGTCGCCATCCGCAATGAGCAGATTGTCTATGTCGGCGACGATACGACGGCGCGCGAGGCGCTGCGCCCCGGCGGCGAAGCGGTTGACCTCAAGGGCCGCTGCGTTACGCCGGGGCTGACCGACGCGCATTTGCACTTTTCGTGGTTTGCGCTGGGGCAGCAATCGGTGGATGCGGAAACGCCGACGCTCGACGAGGCGTTGGCCCGCGTGGGCGAGCGAGCCAACGCGACCGCGCCTGGCGCGTGGATCACCGGCTGGGGATGGAATCACAACGTCTGGGGCGGCTTGCCCACCGCCGCCGATCTCGACCGCGTCGCGCCCAATCATCCCGTGGCACTGGAGGCCAAGAGCGGTCACGCGGAGTGGGTCAATTCGCGCGCGTTGGAATTGGCCGGCATCACGGCGTCCACGCCCGACCCGGCGGGCGGGCAGATTGTCCGCGATGGGCGTAGCCCACGCGGCCAGCCAACCGGCATTTTGCTGGAAGACGCGATGGACTTGATCACCCAAGTCAAGCCCGAACCGACGTCGGAAGAGCTGGCAGAGATGATGCGCACTGCGTTCCCCCTGGCGCATCGCGCTGGGCTGACGGGCATCCACGATTTTGATGGGCCGGCCGCGTTTGCAGCATTTCAACGGCTCAAGCAGCGCGGGCAGTTGGGGCTGCGCGTCGTCAAGAGCATCCCGCGCGAAAGGCTGGACCAGGCGATTGACCTGGGGCTGCGAAGCGGCTTTGGCGATGACTGGCTGCGCATCGGGTCTATCAAAATGTTCGCCGATGGCGCGCTCGGCCCGCAGACGGCCTCGATGCTAGAGCCGTTTGAAGGGTCAAATAGCCTGGGCATTGCGACACTCTCCGAGGCCGAGATGGCCGATAACGTCCGCCGTGCGAACGCCGCCGGGCTATCGTGCGCCATTCATGCCATCGGCGACCGGGCGTGCCGCACCGTGCTCGACGTGTACGAAGAGGTCGACGCGCGCGAACTGCGCAACCGCATCGAGCATGTGCAGCTTTTGCATCCGCAGGATTACGCCCGGCTGGGCAAGCTGGGCGTCATCGCTTCGATGCAGCCCACACACGCCACGTCGGACAGGCTCATCTCGGACCAGTACTGGGGCAAGCGCAGCGCGGGCGCGTATGCCTGGCGGACGCAGCTTGAGGCGGGCGCGGTGCTGGCGTTTGGGTCGGATTGTCCGGTGGAAAAAATTGACCCGCTGATGGGGATTCACGCCGCCGTCACACGCCGCCGCACCGATGGCAGCCCCGGGCCGGAGGGCTGGTATCCCGAACAACGACTCACCGTTGGGGAGGCCGTGCGTGCGTTCACGTCGGGCGCGGCTTACGCGGCGGGCATGGAAGACCGGCTCGGCTCTATCACGCCGGGCAAATTAGCGGACTTGACCGTGCTCGACCGAGACGTCTTTGAGATCGAGCCGATGGAGATTTTGGAGACCCGCGTGGATGCCACCCTCATCGGCGGCAAGTTTATGTGGCGGGCGGAGAACGTGAGCTGAGTTTTCAACGCAAAGGCTAAGACGCAAAGGTTTCTGATTTGAAAAAGCCCCCGGCTTCTGAAAAGTTGGCGGCTTGCCCTTGCTGATGGCTGGGTCAGCCGCCGGCGAGTGCTTGCCACACTCACCCGTGGCGCTTTGTATGTGGTTGGACGTTGCTTTGGTTGCACGCCGTTCCGGCGTGGGCGTCAAGCGGCAGAAGCAAGAAACTCGGGGGGCCGTGCCAGCGTGCGGGGATGAACCAGGCGCGATTGTACTGGCGCCAACTTGCCAACGTCCACATAGACTACAGGGCGATCAGGCTTGTCGTCGTTGCGCTGGTAAGCTCGTACTCGCTCCAAGTTGTAACGGCTGAACTCGAGGTCGTCCGCGTCAATTAGCACAATGAGCGCCTCGTCTACGAGATCAGCCAAAAACTCGGGATGCGCCATGACATATCGGTTGAATTCGGTCAGCAACATATCATACTTGACGGCAAACAACTCATTCATTCTTCCATTTCCTTCTCGTAACGCACTCGCTAGGTTTGCCAGTTGCGCTTGATGTCTTCTTGACCCAAGGTCAGCACTTCGGTGTTTGAGTGACTTGGATATTCTGACTTGTCTTCTGGCTGGCGCGGATGAAGCAAATCACGATGAGGAAAGCCATGCGCTGTATCGTAGCGAACAATAGGTCGCCATTCACCATTAATGAAAGCTTCGTACTGAACCCGAAAGACAGTCACGCGGCCTCTTTTCGTGACGCAGTATAGACGGTAACGATCACTATCACTCTCCCCCAGAGGCACAACAAAGCTTTTTTCGCCCAAGCCGACCTTTTCTCCATGTGGGCTGCCTGCTCTCGTCAAAATTGTAGCACGTCTTCAGAGGCAAGTCAACATCTCACTCGCCGCGTCATCACGACGACAGCGGCTATACCCATCATCGCAACTGCCACGCCACCACACAGCCCGCCCGACGCAGGTTTGCTCCCCGGCGTCGGCGTTGTCACAGGTGGATTGCCGGTGACGAAGGCCGTCGGCGTCGCGCCTGGCCCTGGCTTGCGCGTCGGCTCTGGCGTCGCGGTCGGTGGTACCTGCACCGGCTGGCCTGCGCCTTGCACGGTCTCGTACACCTTGCCATCCAGCGCGACGATGACGCGCTCACCTAGCGCAAAGAATTGTCCCCACTCGGGCCGCGCGGCGAGAAGCTTGAAATAGTCATCGCTGCCAAAGCCCACTTTGATTGTCGTCATCTTGGATGGATCGTACTCGGCATCTGTCCACACGCCGTTGCGCTGGACGAATGTCTTAGTTCCCACAGCCCGAATCTGCGCCGCGTACTCGCCGCTCGGCGCGACGACCGAGTCGGCGCTGCGCAGCCCTTGCTGATCTTGCGCGGCCTGGACGGGCGCGGCTCCCACTCCACCACTCATGCCGGGTGCTGCGCCGCCGGACGCGGCTTTGGGCATGGCCGTGGCTTGCACGCCAATGATCTGCTGGCGGCCCGCTTCGGTCTGCGCTCGCTCGTCCACCAGGAACGACGTGTACGGCGTGGCGATGCCGTAACGCACGGCCAGCGTCACGATCTGCGTGATGGTCTCCTTGTCTTCGCCTCTCAACCGAATCTGGTTGAGCAAATAGCCGATCTTGCGCGTGGCCCACAGACGCGGGATAAAGTCCGCGCCGCCGCTGGAGCGAAACGTCAGGTCGTCGTAGGTGAATGTCTGTGGACTGCCGTTGACCACACCGCTCAGTTTGACCTGGGCCGGGCCGCTGCTGCGCGAAGCGTAGCGCCCCACAAGCACGAGCTGCGAGCCGACAAACAGGTCGGGCAGCGGATCGGGGTAGACATCCGAGATGCTCATCCCGCCCCAATCCAGTTTGAGGTCGGCCAGCACCGGTGTGGATACCTTGGCGAAAAATGCACTCACCTCTTCGTCAATCCGCTGACCCTGGCGCACGTAAGCCGTGACGCCGCGATTTTCCTGAGAGAGCGTATCGAGCAGCACCGCATTCACGTCGTCGCCGATGCCGAACGCGAACAGCCGCACGTTGCCGCGCGATGCCTGCTTGACGTTGGCGACAATCTGCACTCCGTCAATCACGCCCTGGGTTGGCTGGCCGTCGGTGAGGAAGATGAGGATGGTCGGGCGCTCCTTGTCGGCCATTGCCAATGCTTCCAACAGCGCACGGTTGATGTCCGTGTTGCCCGCTGCGCGCAACCCATCCACGAATCGTTGCGCTTGAGTACGCTCTGTGGCCGGACGCAAGCCGGAAGCATACGACTCGACGCCAGTGGAGAAGCGAATGATGTTGAAGCGATCTTCGGGGTTGAGGTGATCGAGGAGGTAGCCCAGCGCGGCTTTGGCCTGCTCAATCTTGCCCCCGTCCATCGAGCCGGACGTGTCAATCACCGCGATCACGTCTTTGGACACGACCTGGTTCTGTTCCACCTCGACTTCTGGCGCGGCTAACAGCAAAAAGAAACCATCCTCGTTGCCCTGCTTGAAGGTCAACAGGTTCACGCCAATGTCGCCCTGGCTCACCGAATAGTACAACTCGAAATCACGGTCGGGCTTGACGCGGCTTTCCTCGTAACCGACCGTCGCGTGATGGTCGCCGTCACGGACGATGGAAACTTTGTGGCTGGGCGAATAGATCGCCTTGAGTGCGTCCTTTGACCGGATGTCCACGCTGACGCTCACCGAGTCGAGCGGGCGCGCGGAGAACTTTTCGGTGTTGAGCGGATAGACGTAGTGAATCAGGCCGCTGTCGGCAACGAGCACTTGCGTGTATTCAATCTCGATGCGCCGCTCGCCCTGGGGCGGGATGGGAAAGATGCTGGCCTGGAACGCGCCGCGATTGAGGTATTCCAGCAGCGCTGGGTCGCGCCGACGCCGGACGATGCTTTCGTACACGGCCCGGGCTTCCTCGCGGCTCAGCACTTTGCCTTCCATTTTTGTCCCGTCAACCCACATCGCAAACTGGCTGACCGTCGCGTCGAGCGGCAGCGGGAAGATGTACGTGCCTTCCATCGCAAAGGTCGAGTCGTTGACAAAGACCTGGTCCACGTGCGTGCGCGCTACCTGGTCCTCAATCGTCACCGTGACCTTGTGGTACTTGACGGTGAGCGGCGTCGAGCCGAGGGGCGGCGGAACGGGCGGGCAGGGCACAATCGGCGGGCGAGGGCAATCCACGCAAGGCTGCTCGGGCAATGGTTGCGGCGGGCAAATCGGCTCAGGGATGATGATGCCGTCGGCGGCAGCGGGCATCACCATCACAAACAACATGAGCACGGCAACCGATGTGATCACTATCGTTCGGGCGTTCATCTTTTACCTCCAGGTCAGCCTATCAGCTTCAACAAATAGACGCTGCCTGGCATGGGAACGTTCCGCGAGAAAAAAAACTCCCCAGACACGTGATGTGTCCGGGGAGTTGAGAGATTAGCGGACGCTCCCTGGCTTGGGTGTAAGTTGAGCGGTGGTCTTATGGGCTGACTCTTTTGGCCAAGGCACGAGCTAGGTGGTCCGGTTCGTGCCGCGCGTTATTCATACCAACTCAGGTCACGCCCGATTATCAATTCCCTCTGTTTTTTGTGATGGGTATTTTTCATAGTCACCGAGAGTATTTGAAACCCATAACTATCTGCGAGTCTCCGTACTACACTTGAGTCATTGTAGGTCATCAGGAAATCTCCCGATAATGTACTCACAACCCTAAAAAGCTCATTGTGATCGATCTCATGATGTGTATAAAGCCGTGCTCCTGTTTTCTTCCCGGCAGCAGTATATGGTGGGTCGATAAAGAAAACTGTGTTAGAGTTATGAACTCTTTGCCTAATCGCTTCTAAACCGTCGCCTCTGTTGAAAGTAATCTTATTGCGTAGCTTGAGTATGTCTAAAATCCGTCTCTGCAGTGTAACGGGATACCATCGAGAGCCAAGCCCTTTATCGTTTTCACCTCTATTGATCAACCCTGCTCCAGCAGCTAGAATTCCCCCTCGATTGACTCGATTCTTGAGAATCGTTTGAAATGCCAGTGACCTGCCCATGAGTCCAGACTTTGCGAGTTCATGCTCTACCGTCGTACTATTCATCTTGAATTCAGTAATCTTGTTCGCTAACCACCTACCACCATTTTTCGCGTTTAGAATAGTCTCCCACACTGCAGCAACTTCACTGTCCAATTCGACCATAACAACATGGCTCGCTAGATCTTCGTTGGCAACAGTCAGACTGACAATGGCACCACCGACAAAAGGTTCAACGAACAGACTCGGTTTTCTTGGTTTGCTACCTAGCCACTGCCGAATGCAGGGAACTAACCACGTCTTGCCCCCCGGATATCTAAACGGGCTGAGATCTGGAATACTTGCTACATTAACAACGTGACTATTGCATGGGAAAGTTGATTGGGCACTCATATCACGACTCTATCTTGTTGCTCTAGCCAAGATGGGTCGAATCCAGTCCAAGTATTGTCGCTCGTCTACCTGATGATTTTCGGAAACCCAGTAGGCGATTCGACAGCGATCAAAGATCATTCCGGCACGCCTTGAGACCCGTTGCCAATCTGTGGAGGGTAATCTGCGCGGAACAAAAAATGCCCTAATTCCAAAATGGATGCTTACGGGAACCTCGACCATCCAATCTTCACAGAAGAAGAGTGGCTGTAACTCGTCAAGTTTGGAATCCCAGTCGTTTCCAGAGGCGCAATTTCCGAATAGCAATAATCTGCCGTCGGCTTGGTCTGGAAAATCACGCCATGCTACTATATCTACCGCATCATCTTTGGCTGAGAAGGCTCTCTTCTTACGAAAGCCACCGCCTTCTCTTATGCGTTGGCACAATTCGTTCACCGCTCGGTCAAACTCTCTGGGCAGGTCTGGAGGTTGGCGTGGTGACGCAAATCTGATAACATCGCCTCCCAAAAAGTTTTTGGCGGCTTCACAAGAAAGATATTCAAACATCCTTCTCGGAAAAGGTCTTCTATTTAATTTCTGATCTGTTCCAAAGAACGATAGGCAAAGACAAAAAATATACGGCGCGAAGTCTTCTATTGTCGCTCTTAGGCTTATTGCCCTCGCACTAACGTCAAATGGGTAAGCTCTTGTAGCCGACAACGCGCGTTGCTCGAGTTCAAACGAAACATCCCCAATTTTGCGTTCTATATCCTCGTCGCTATCGAGACCAAAAACGCCTTCGCGGCGAAGCGCTCTTTCCAAATCTATGTAACTGGCATTCTTATCCGGTGATATCAATGCATAAAGCTCTAACCAGTCAGCAAGCTTTAGTTCATCAGTAGCTGGCATGGGCAAGCTCAACATATCAGCCTCTACGTTGTCTACTAGATTGTTTAGTTCTCTTGCTATTCATACGATCGGTTAAGGACTGGACGATGGTAACAATATCCTGAATCAACAAATATGAATCCTCCTCTCCTGCATAGCCCGTGGTGACAGTGCCATCCGCTATCTGCAATTCCTCTTTCGCCCGCACTAGCGCATTTCTGAAACGTCTTTCGTCTCCAATGCTAATCTCATGAGAACGTTGAAGTGGATATCCTGCTCTTAGGGCCGCTAGCCCTCTTGGTTCGCTGATGACTTCTCGCAGAATATTTAGATCAGGATTCTGATGTTGGACTAGTGGCAGTTTTTTCTCTGCTTTGCTACCGTAGAACCAAATCATCAACTCACGGAGTTCACCAAGTCTTGATTTAGGTACTGGATTGGCGCGCAAAGATCTTTCGGCTTCAACCCCTAGGAATTTTTGAAATTCTGGTTGGTCTACTGCTGTGTACAGATGAGAAAAAAAGAACTTGTTGGCGATTCTGTCTTCTCGCTTAAAGCCAGCCATCGATTCGGCTTGTTGCAGAATCTTGTAGCCTCTGTACAGTCTTTCCACAGTAGCATGGCGATCTCCAATGCTGTTAGCAATTTCATCAAGAGCAATTCCATGTTCATCGTGCAGAAGCGCGACATACATTGCTTTGCTGAAAGAATCCCAAGGCTGAGAGCCGTTGATGCGCCGAAATCCAAGGTGTCGCCATAGTTCTTCCCGATTACTGTACTTCAAGACAGGAAGGGTATCAAGCTTTGCTATATCTTCCTGACTGATTTCGGGCAAATTGACAGCTTTAACCTTTTGACGAAGATTAGCGTCACGTAGCAGGAGAACTGCCGCTAACCTGCGGTTGCCTTCGACAACAACGTATAGCTCGTTTTCATCCTGTAAATTCTGTGGAACAACAAACAGCGGTTCTTCTTGGAAAAAACCGTTTGCTGCGATAGACAAAGCTACTTCATCGACCGCAAACTCATTCCACAGTACCCGTACCAAGTCTTCCTGTGTCTCCTTGCCGGCTTCTGATGCAAAACGCGGGTTAGTAGCATCTAAAAGAAGTCTATCCACACGTTCATATTCGATCTTACGAGGTGAGAGTGGTTTTACAACTTGAGCCTTCTTAGTCATGGCATATCCTCTCTTTCGTGATTAGGAGGCTTGGCCCCAAGCGCCTTGTGTACACTGAGATTATACACCTTTGCAGGGTAAATATGGTGCCAAGTCAACTTCGAGGCGCGAGGCTGCCGATGAGTCGAAACAGGTTGACGAAATGCTTTTGCGCGGCATAACATTCCTTCAATTCAGGACACTTCCACTTGCGAAGAATTCTTGAGGTAGCATGGTACAACTTTGCAAAAGTTGGCGTTGCGGTGAAAGTTGTATGTCACGCGGGGGGAAATGTCAAAAGGCGGGCCGTCAGGGATATCGTAGCAGAACGGTGGAGCGTCCGTGTGTGCCCGCTGATTCCGATGACGGGGCTGGTGGGGGGGTGCGCCATCAACCCCATTGGCCTTTGACTAGTTCAGTGGGGCATAGAAATAAAACAGGTGGTCTGTTGAATATCATCAACCCCACCCGGACGGCTCACTTGAACTGGCAAAGAGCGAGTTC
>Ga0315279_10001136_pt1 | contig 45418 bp, 58 predicted proteins | sample YL17G06_20_MG_FD_203694 | JGI IMG/M metagenome (GOLD analysis project Ga0315279, IMG submission 203694) | Sediment microbial communities from Yellowstone Lake, YNP, Wyoming, USA - YL17G06_20 | ecosystem: Environmental > Aquatic > Freshwater > Lake > Sediment | place: USA: Wyoming | collected...
ACTCCATCGACGCCACCACTTTCTTACCCATATCACGACATACACCGGTTTTGTGAGAGGAACACACATTCCTCGTGGGACTGCCTACCACACACCGAGCTGTACGTACTCTGTTTTTACCGAGTATTCGGGCGGCTTCCGCACAGCTGTCAAAAGCAGTCATATCCAGATAGACATTACCCAGGAGACCCTGTTCCGCGGACAGTTTGATCAACTCATCTTTCGCCGCCAGTATGACGTCGGGCATATAGCGGGCGGATAGCTTCGCGGACAGAGTTTTACCTGTGACTCCCGCCATCATCTCCCGTTTGGCTTGCCGAATCAGATCACGCACGTCTTCTGAGGGTACCTCAGAGGCTTTCTTAGGAGTGACAGAGATCACATTCGGGATCAGCTGTGTACTCCTCTGCTCCGTATGTGACCACGCATCCTGCAATTGGGGGAGGATTTGTACGTTGTTCGGAGTCGGGATGTTGTCCTTGTCCGCTGCCTGCAGATCCAGCCAGTCCAAATTGGGCACCGGCACTTTTTCTTGCGACATTGTTTTTCCTAGCTGATCCATATTATGACGCTCCTTTATTAAAATTGGCCATGATATTTTTGCTCAGTACGGATGCGACTTTATCTTTGACATTGCCCTCGATAAAATCTTTGTACCGTTTCAAAGATTCTACTTCAGCTGAGTCTATGACATCCTCCGGTTTTATTTCTTCCGGACTTATTTCGGATTCAGGTTCGGGTTTAGGTTCTTCGGGGGTTTCTTGTTTGGGGACGATTTCTTCGCCGGGTTTTTCCGGGACGATCTCTTCTATTTCCTCTACCTGCTCCTCGATTTCCTTTTTCTCTCTTTTCACTTTTTTCTTTTCTTCAGGACTGAGGCCCCATTTAGGATTTGTGAGTTCATCGGCGATCGTGTCCGTGATATCGGAGAGATCGTTGATGGCGCTGTTGATTTTGCCTTTCATTTCTTTAAAAGGCATTATGAATCCACGTCCCCCGAGCATGCCGTCCGGAGTGATCTCAGAGCCCCGTAGGAGCGCCAGGTCCTTCATAGCAGCCAGGAGGGTACCCAGAGACACGTTAGTGTTATGCAGGGCTTTCTTGAGCACGGACGCTTTGGAGGGGTCATACTCAAACCCATCGAGATTACGGCGCACATCACCGGAGTTCTCTCTCTTGGCGGTCTCTTTTCTCTTCTTTTCAGCAGCTGTCGCCGCTGCAGCCATTTTCATGGTTATTCTTTCTCTCATTTTACGCCCCTTTTATTGGCTCGCCACTGGCATCAAAGAGCCTGGTTATTTGGACGGTACCATTTTTATCTGTGTCTATATTCCACAGGTCCCGCGTAGCTTTGTGGATGAGATGGCTTTTATCCACGCGATCGAACGAAAACAGATCATCCAGACTGGCTATCTTCACGGTGCTGTCGCTGAGATAGCTGTCGATACCTTCTTCGATAGCCATAGTAGCGAGAGATGCTGTCTTTACGCCTTTATTCAGATCTTTGTAGAGGTTATCCGATATGGTTTTCAGATAGTCCTCTGGCTGCGCCATTCTCTCTTTAGCCATTTTTACTGCTGTGACATAGTCACTCATATTTGCACTCCTGTCTATTTTAAATCCTGGACATTTTGAGGTATATTTTTTAGGAAAATCTTCACATTGGTCGGGTTTTTTATCATGTATCTCACAGAGATCGTTTTTAAGAAAAACGCATTCTTTGGAGTTCGGTTTATCTTTTAATAGTGTTCCACCATTAGTATATTTCTCTATGATTTCCGATACACCTACTTTAAATGCTTTTGCTAGGCGTTCGATGTCATCGGGATTCAGATTGACTACACCATCCCACTTGCAGCATTTGCCGCACTTGGTGCACTCGAAAGATTTTCCATCTATTATTTTCATTTACAGCTGTACGTTGCCTTCTTCGTCATAGTTAGTTAGATCGCCCTCATCCGGTGCCCACGTCTCACGACTATCATCATCACCCCGACCCGTAGGAGTCGTTGTATCATTCCAGGGTCCACCCTGCAAATTTTCCCTCGGCAATCCTAAAGGCCCAGTAATCGTCACTGGGCGTTCATATTCCTTCTCCATACGATCGGAGGGCTGAGGGCGCGGTCCCTGTCGACGTATATCCTCTTTATTTTTTAGTCTATCGGATCGATCCGGATCATCATACATGCTGGGAGGGCCCTGGCCTATCTCACGGGAGTCCTCCTCAGGTTCTGTACGATTCTGATAAAAAGGGATATTCAAATAGGGGGCGTCACCCGAGTAGCCATCATCTGCGACCAGACGAGCAGCAGCTCTTTTAATGTAATGGGAGACAGGCAGGAGCACGGGGGAGTCCCTCTATATAATTTATCTGGTCAAAACAATAAACTATATGAGGGACCTGTATTAACAGAGTATTATAGCTAAAACATTACAGATAGCGGGCTCTTAAAATTGTGTACATTCAAATTGATCCGCATATTATAAAAATTATGAGCTTCAAGTCTCACAATGTAAATTATCACATTACCCTATGTAAACGAATACGAAACCCCCGATTGAAGTGTGGGAGAACCACTTCATGCATCATGTAAAGGTTCCTCTTTATGTACTTCATTAAATTACAGCATACGACAAGAGGGGTGTTAGTCCTTTTTAATTTTTCTACCTTCTCGATGAAACGATCAAATTTATGTCGTACCTTCACCTGGGTCATCTTATCATTGCCGTGGAGCCTGTATTTTTTATTGAGCAGGTAGGCTGTTTTCGATTGACAGGTCGTTTCTATCATGAACATGATAATATCTATCTCGAAAGCATTAAAATAAGCGCTCAGGATGCTCTTCAAACTACCGTTCACCTTGGGCATGTCCCTTAAAAATTCCAATCGTTTACATGCTCTCGACAACCGGTGTGATATGGCACCCTGTGTCACCCCGAAAAATTCCGCTATCTCTTTCTGTTTTTTCAAATTTCTGTAATACATCTCAATGAGATCTATCTCTCTTTGAGGGAGTTTGCTTATAAAAGGACTAAAATCCTCATAACAAAACCCGCTGTCTTCCTGGTCATAGAAAAAAGCCCGCTCATTAGAGAATCTGTTCTCTATCTCGAGCGGGTCCATATTTTTATATATAGTTCTTGACATGGGCGATACTCCCCTTATCAAAAAAGTGAATAGGATTCCACCTTGAAAGAAGGCCTCGCTTCAGTGTATCTGATGTTTAGCACTGATGAGAAAATATCAGCGACGACATCCGAATTGATGGATTTTATCTCGAACTTTTTAAACAATTCAGTGATTTTATTTTTATCTATCTGTGAGATTTGATGTGTGATGTCCTGCAGGTCCTTCTTCAACGCTACTATTTTTAAATTTGTTTCTACCCTCTCTTTCCCCTCGGCAAAAGATCTTTTCTGAAAATCCGTCAGTTTCTCCTTCTCCAGCTCAGTATAAAAAGAATCCACCGAATCAGAAGCATTCACAACACGCGCTATCAGCTTACGGGGCACACGCTCCACCCCTGTAATATTATCACTGTTGTCACCATCAAAACTACGAAAAAGTGATAATTTTTTCGGCGACACCCCAAATTGATTTTTCACGGCCTCCTCATCATAGAACTTTTCAGGACTCACCCCCACTTTAGGCTTATAGACTATCACTTTACCGTTTTCCACCAGTTGCAGCATATCTTTATCGTTCGAGTACACGACAACAGCCCCTTCATCTTTGAGTCTGTCTACGAGAGTGGCTATTACATCATCGGCTTCCTCTCCGTATTTACAGTACTGATCTACTCCGGCATTATATAAAAAATCTTTTATATCGTCTATTTGAGACATCACTGTAGGGGCCAGCGATGCCCTACCCGCTTTATAGTCTGGCTGCAGGGCATATTTGGCTATGGGCTTACTGTCCCAGACTACTATAAATTTATATCCGCGATATTTCTTTTTGAGTGACAGGACAGTACGCACGAACCCGAAAAGCATACCTGAAAACAGACCGGTAGAGGTTTTCAGCTTAAAATTAGCGTTATGGGCGCGATACGCTAGATTTAATGCGTCAATAATGAAATATTGCATGTTGGCTTTGAAACAATAAATAAATTCACGACATTTATGGGGGCTTCTACTACACGGGACGCTTTCTCGAACCGCACGAGGGCGATCAGTTTCTTTTTATCTATTGAGAGCACCTCCCCTTCCAGATTTTTAAACACACCTATTTTTGGTATGACTCTCTGTCCCTTCTCAGGGATCATGGACCTTATCCTATCCGACATCCTTTTTTTATACTCATTTACTCTCACGCCGGATATCAGTCTCAGACATTTACTGACAAACAGGGCCCCTTTAATATGCTCGTTTTTGAGCCTGAAAATATTACGGACTATCTCATCGGTACGCCGGACAAAAACATAGCCCTCAAAAAGCACGAAACATACGATCTTCCCTCGTACTTTTTCTTTGTACACAGGAATAAAATATTCAGTCTGAGATCCCAGCACATCTCGTATACAGTGCTCGATCTGCTCGTAATGTGATTCCAAAGAGGTATCTTCAAAAAGTTCTACAATGATCCACGAACTGGCTGGATCCACACTATCATTATTTGTATTTAATATGTTGGCGGATTCATCATCTGTAGATTTTTCTTCTATGAGGTCTGTAGAGGGTCGCCGAAAATATTTATTTAGTAGGTGTTTTTTTGTATTACTTGCTGAGCTCCTTTTGGATTTATGCTTTTTCCTCGCCACCGACAGTACCCCCGACTATGCTTTGAAACTCTTTAGGCGTGAGTTTCGTTTTTTTGAGTTGAGCGGGCTTTTTCTCCAATACTTCAGGGCCCCATTTATCGGAGACCCTCTCTGGCACTTTAGGATCAATCTCTTTTAAAATTTTACTCTGCTTGTAATTACGCAAAACATCTTCTTTCTGCCAGGGCGGGAGATTTTTAGTATCAATTACTTCCCGCGGTTCTTTTTTTGTCTCTTTTTTAGATACCTGCTCATCCTCCTGTGGGGGTGTAAAACCCTTGAAATTCAACCCTCCTTTCGAGAATTTATGGTGGAGTATCAAAAGATCGGATTGGAAAAAAACCAGATCCGACAGCCTGTTCTTAGCCAAAATAAAATCCAGTATCTCAAACAGGACACTACTATACTGAGATCTCAAACTTTTCATCAGAGTATTATATTGCTCACTGCCATGAGATATCCCTACGGAGTACTTGATGGCATCATTCAGAATACGTAGGATACTGTGATATATGCTGCGGATATCCATTTTAGCCGTGAGCTCATCAGCTATCTGCATGGATCGACTCAAATTCCCAGGCAGATTCAAAAGCATCTCCACGATCTCCTGATCATAGAGAGACACTACCTGCTGCACATTTTCTACCGTGATATCCCCCAGGACAGACACCTGACGCAGTTTATTCTCCGCATCCCGGTAGTGTCTGCCGGAGGCGCGTATTATAATATTCAGAGCTTCCGGCTCATATGGTATCTTTTTACTATCACAAATTTTCTTCAATTTTTCCACTATGAGAGATTCAGCAGGCTCTGGCAGGTGGAACTCCGTACAGCGGGAGCGGATCGTATCCGGCATCTTCTCAAACTCTGTCGTGCAAAAGAAAAATATCACATTAGGATCGTTCATCTCCAGCTGCTTCAGGAGGGCATCTTTACCGTCTTTGCTGATACCATGGGCCTCATCGAATAATATGATTTTCTTATGGGCTATGCTCTCGAATTTCAGGCTCTCTTTAATCTCCTGTATCCTGTCTTTTCCACTATTGGTAGCCGCGTCTATTTCGAGGTATCCCGGGTGTCTGTCTTCGAGGAAGGCCTGGCAGGAGGGGCATGTATTACAGGGGGACATATCCGCGGTGCGATTGGAGCAAAGAATACTACGCGCAAAGATTCTGGCCAGAGTCGTTTTACCTGATGAAAAAGACCCCACCAGCAAATAGGCGGTGTCATACTCTCCTACTTTGAGATATCCCTGGAGCACTCTTTTTATCACAGAGAGTCCGAGGACACTCTCAAAATTTAGAGGACGAAATTCTTTTCCGAACATAATAATCTTTTAATTTCAGTTTTGGAGTATGATAGAAATCTTTGATCGTATATATTTTTCGAATCTTTCCGGGCCGAGTATCCTTAAATACGTATTAGAGTCATCGGCTCCGATATACACATGGTCCAGGTAGCGATCGCCATAGGTATACAGGCTTTTCTGTATGCCGTGATTACCGGCTGCGTCTTTATCGTAGACGAGAATTATCTTGTCTGCGTAAAAACGCAATAGTTCGTATTGTTGTTCATTAAGAAAAGATGTGAGCGAGGAGACGGTATTAGGAAAAACTTTCGCGAAAGAGATAGCGTCGAACGCCCCTTCGTGTACAAAAACCTTTCGCGTTTTCCTGATATAAGGCAGAGCTTCAAAAAGGCCGAAAAAGGCCCCTATCTTTTTCGCCTCATTGAGAAAATACTGGGCATATCTCTTCTCCACGAGATCACGGGTGCATAGCCCGTGGACATTGCCCAGTATATTCTTAAGAGGGAAAATTATTTTCTTTTGTAAACTCCTGAATTCGTAGGTGCTCTGCCATAGCGTCTTATAATCCTCGGACCCGTCTTTTTTTATTCTGGCTACCTTGACGTACCCTATTTCGTATTTCCTTATGTCCTCGTCGGTTAGGCCCCTTCCTTGAAGATACTTTATCGGCTCTTCATAATCAAGTATGACCTGATTCGCGTGTTTAACGAATTCATTTAGGTACATCTGCTATCACGCTATTTTTTATCCTCGGTCTTTTCGACCAATTTCAGCACATCTTTTTCTTCCTTTTGGAGGCTCGTCAACATCCACAGTGGCAGCGCATCGAACATAGCCATTTCAGACTTCGGGTAGTACCGCGGCACTACCTCCTCGACGGTGATCCCCTCTTTTTTATCTTTGATGATATCAGGATAGTATATTTTTAGCACGAATTTGAAATCTTTAGGCTCGAGTTTCTTCCATTTACCGGTCTTTTCCCTCTCCCGCAGCAGGAGTTTACCCTCAGGGGTGTCCCAATCGAAAACTTTTATCACCTTAGCTATCCGGTTCGCCATGGGGATATTGAATTTGGGATTCACCTGACGGAGCCATACGTCCATCGAACGGGTCAGGAATACTAATCGACCACTCAGTTCTTTATCAGATAGAGTCTTCATGTTACTATATAATATAAATGTGCCCGAAATTAAACTATTATTTGATCTTTTTTATGAAATCCCGGACATCCATGGGTTTTTCCAACAAATCATGCAGTTCATTGATCTTATCTTTAGTGATGAGATCCTGGGCACTCTCGCTCACCATGGCCACCAGCACTCTACCGCAGGCTTTAGATTTATATCGACATATCAATTTTTTCAAATATTCCTCAGATACGGTAAAAACTATGTTATTGTGGATCACGACATTCCTGTTACACCCATGGCAATAGAAAATAATAGGATTGCTTTCCTCAGCTACCAGGCGGGTTTCTGAATGACACACTGGACATTTTATGAGATATTCAGATATCAGCATAAAAAATTCCTATTCTACGCGCACAGACAGGGCATTGCTCAACAGATTGATGCCCATAGTATGTGAGTATTCATCCTCAGCGGCGACCAGGGCTTCTGGTACTGCGACTTCATAATTCATGTTTCTCAGTTCTTCCGCCGTAAAAAGGATGTTCGTGTGGGTCTCCGCCCCTACCAGAGTCACCGTTTTAGGATTGATCTTCTTCAGCTCGGACTCCAGGGGAGTTTTATAAAAAGCGTTATATCGTGTAGTATTTATAATGAATTTAGGATATGGTTTAAAAATTTCCATTATCTCTATATCAGGAGTGCCCACCAGGGCGTAGCTTTTAGAGTTCAGGTAAAATGTATCATTGGTCTGATGGATCTCCCTAATAAAGAATATAGTATTATTTTTGGATATTGTTTTAAAATATTCGATCAGGCGTATTTTCAGGACCTCGGCACGCTCTCCCAGATAGCGCACCCCCTCACTATGAAAATAGGCCCTCTGTAGTCCCGCCGCTAATACTACGTTATTCAATGGCTAGCCTGTTCTTTTTTTCGTAATCAAATGTAGTCATCCATTGTTCTGGTTTTTTTACAACCACAGTAGTATGCCATTTACCACAGAATCTACATAAAAACCTGCCTCCATCTGGTTTAGCTGTTTTAGCTTCTTTTTCTGTATCATATTGAATTTTCTTTTTTAATACAGGGCATTTAGGGGCTATAATTTCGGCTACAGGCTTTTTCGGTGATTTAGTTATATGCCATAGAGTACATATCGGACAAAGATAAAACCTAAAAGGTATCCTGTTAGACAAAGATGCTTTTTTAGCGGCACCCTTAGCAGCTCGTTCAGATTCATACGTTCTTTTATTAAAACACATTTTACTGCGTTTTTTATAAACCAATAGATTCATCTTACTTTGTCCCTCATGGTTGTCCAAAATGAGATCATTTTGAACTTTTTAGGTAACGGAGACCATACACTCCCGCCAACCCTAAAAACTCTAAATTCACAGCCGCATTATGGTCAGCATCATCGGAAAACCCACAATGTACGCATTTAAACTCAGAACCTTTACGGTTTCGCCTATCCCATCTACCGCAGACCGAGCAACGTTGCGAGGTCTTCCAGGGACTCTTCTTTTCCAGCTGTATCCCCAGCTCTTCACAATGCTGACTCAGCCAGTCTGCAATACAGGCATAAAGCCAATGAGACAGTCGCCTATTAAACAGACGCGAAAACTTTCCGCGTGTATATTGCTTCACTTTTTTGAGATCCTCTATCACGATCATTCTCACGCCACTAAAATCTATCCTATTAAGTATCTTATAGAGCATACTCTTGCACTCTTCATGAGTATGCTTCTGCCTTCTATTAAATTTCTGGATCCGATCATATATCTCTTTACCAAATCTCCTGCCATCAGAAAAAACCAATCCATTTTTATAATTGTTATCCATCCCCAGCACCCGACCTGTCTGTCTTTTAGGAGGGACAGGTTTCTCCAAAATAAAATCTATAAAAATACCTTTTTCATCTATACCCAAACGAATAGATTTACCTATGATCCAGTCCCTTTTCAGCATCCAGTTGAGATGCTTAGTGGATTTTACAGGGACAGTCATTACTGGAGCTCCCGATCCTATCAAATTCACGGCATAGTCAAAAAACCCTTTGAACTTTTCTATTTTAACAAAATGATAATAAAGAGTCGTGGTATGTTTTCTCAGACGTGGCTTTCTTTTGTTACTCCTGTTTTTTATGGTTTCTTTAGCCTGTTTAGCGAGGGCCTGCGCGAGACGTGTAGTGATTTTAAATCTATTTCTACCTCTATGGACTGTAGGGAGATCTGCTAGTGTAACAGATTTATCGCTACGTTGCCAAAAAAGATCTACAAAATATTGAGTGACATCATGACATTTAAAGAGGAATTGTTTGAGAGTTTCGGATTTAGATTTATTGAGGTGAGTGAGATAGATCCTGGAGGATCTCCTCATGGTGGGGATTTTGAATTTTTTGTGAGCTTTAATCATGGTTTTTAGAGTTTAGAATGATAGAATAATATATTAAAAACATGCTATTTGGAGGATTATTTTTCAATGCCCGTGTCTAGTTTAGTTGTTGTAGACTGTTCGGTAGGCGCTCCACTATTAGCGGCGCGATCAATAGCCCATTCTACGAAATCTGCTGAAAAAGCGCCAGACACAACGAGTCCGCTTTTCTCGTGTGTCTTGTCGTATTCTAAAAGTAACCAGCTTACTTTATCATTCTTTAGTTGTTGTAGACTACTTGAAGAAACTTCCACTGCTTTCTCAACAATTTCCTCGCGACGTGCCCCGCACCACGGACAATACAGAAATGGCTCGCCTTTATATTCGCTGCCGTGATTCCAGGACAACATCTGAGCGCCAACAATTTGTGGCATGTACGCCTGCCACTTTTCACATTTGCAGTCAGATAGTTTCATGATTTTGTCCCTTTGCATACATCCGAGCAATACGTCGCATACTTGCCCTTATTAGAGAAAAACTTCCTGCACACAGCACACTGCTTTATTTCCCGTATACCGTACATTTTGATATAAAGGCACAAATTGTAGCACACGATCGCCTCTATCCACGGCGTGTCCTCAGCTTTGATAATGACGTGTCTCTTCTCACCAGTTCTCCCCCCACCAGAAGACTCCACTATCTCCTCCAAAGACGGCTTCATATAAGAATTCACGTAATTGATCAACTGCTGATTGACCCCACTATCTATCAGATCCCGTAACATATTACCGAAATCTTTCCTGAATATAGATAAATCCGGCAGATCATCCTTTTTCTTAGAAGCTATGTCTTTAGAGAGCTCATGCATAGTGGTAGATAGCAGGCTATCTAGAATATCCATGGCAGATGCCTGACCGTTAGCAAATCTAATAAAAAGGGGCTCGGTTTTCACAATATCCTCATAAAATGATTTATCTGGGCTACTCTCTTCCTGAACGTAGACTTACAGAGGACCTCTTTCCGAACCGGATCCACACGGAGCACCAGGTCCGGTATCTTCTTACTCCCCAACTCTAAATAAAACTGCGTGCTAATCATGCCGCTGGATAGAATCCTCTCCAGATTACCCGTGATCTGCTCATCCGTATTCGCAAACTCTCCACCTAGATACTCGTGGAGCATCCTGAGAGCCTCAGACACAATCTCCCGTATACGATCTTTGTCGATATCAACCTGTATGCGGGTTTTTTCTCGTATCATGTTTTATATGCTTTCAAAAGATATGACTCAAAAATAGTATCTTTAGGATACTTGGTGGTCCGGAGCTCCACATCCAATTTATTCATCAGATCCAGCAACTGTAATAATTTTATCTTACCATAAAATGAAATGCTTGTAAATAGTTTGTTCTTCACTATGAAAACAGGCACCCCCAATATTTCACCTATCTGGTCCGCCGACAAACCCTGCTCTTTATAGATAGCTACTTTATAGACTCTCTCTATCTGACCGATTATGAAATGCAATAGTTTCACGTACGAGTATTCATCCACCTTTCTAAATTCATTCAGCACGTCAGAGATCTTCTTCCTGAAAAAATTGTCTATAAATACAAAAGGCTGAGACTCCCGGTTGGACCCGATGATCTCGTTACATAATTCTTTAGTGACGTTCTTGTCCTCTCTATAGGACATCAGCAGCGCCAGCTTTTTGATTTCATTCTTTAATCTCAACAGATCAGCTCCACTATAGCTCACGATATAGCCAGGCAGCTCATCGGGATACTTTAAACCTTTCTCAGTGAGCCACTTTTTTACCCACACAGCTTTCTCACTCTCTGTCGGCTCTTTTAAATCTATCGCTGTACATAGAGTTTTCAGCTGAGTATAGGGTTTGGTTTTTAGCAGTGAGTCAGTCTCTATCAGGATCAGGATATCATCAGTCTTTCTTTCAGCTATCTCCAATATGACTGACAGGGCGTCTTTATCAATGTCCCCCATCATCAGGACCACTATCCTTTTCTCAGCCCCGAACAGAGTATCACTGCTACAAACGTCTACAAAACTCTCTATTTCATCACAGCGCACATACTGATAGTCTTTGAAAATATCCTGAAATTTCAACAAAAAATCCTCAGTCAAAAAAGGATCTTTAGCTTTGACTAAAAATCTGCCGGGGCCCTGCTCTATACTTTTTCTATTGAGATTCATCTGCAGCTTTTTGTTTGTGTACAAAATAAAACAACCACCCGAACACTGGTGTCACAAACTGCCCGTGCTTCAGGTTGATATTTTTACCCATGTTTACCTGGACTCCGCGGAGCTTATCGAGCAAAAAAACACAAATATCCTCTTTCCACGAGGCCGTCAACTCCTCAATATAATCCAGTTTTTTCAAATTGAGTACAGTATCCGGACTGCCGTAGCGCATTTTCATGATATCGTTTAAAAAAATGATCAGGACCTCAATAAAAAACTGTAGCTCTTGTTTCCCGTCTATTTCTTTGACAGCAGATACCAGATCGTCCTCTTTCATAGACGGCAGATCTTTAACGAACTGCGTGACATACTTCGAATACTCTACGTACTTCTCATAATTCACCAGCACGTTATCCGTTAAATAAGGCATCATCTTCTGATAGTCAGTCAATTTAGTAGGGTCATGGCCTTTTGCTTTAAGGATCTCCACGATCTCATCGGTTTTCAGCGCATTGAATTCTATCTCATAACACCTGGAGACTATTGTAGGGAACAGTTTATCGGGCTGACTGGTGACCAGGATGACTATACAATTGTCCTTTAAATCTTCCAGAGTCTTTAACAGGCTATTAGTAGCGGTGGGATTGAGGTTGTGGGCGTTGTCGATGATGACTACTCTGAATCGACTGCGGTACGGCACCAGAGACACGAACTCCAATAAACTATTCACGTCCGATACGAGGATGTTCTCATCCCCTTTGCTGATCTCCAGATAATCAGGGACATTGGGGAACAGTCTGCAGGTTTCACAGCGACAGGTATCATCCACGAGACCAGTACACAATAAATATCTGGCGAGCTGACGAGCTACTGTCAGCTTACCTACAGAGTTGGGCCCCGTGAATAGATAGACTCCCTCAAAATCCTGCTGATTTAAATTTTTTTCAAATTTAGATAAAACCTCTCTATGTCCCTTAATTTTGTCAAACATTGAGGGATCTTCCAAAAATAAATACAAAATGTGATAGATTCAAAAATCTATCACGACGCAAAATTTAGTATTATTTATTACTGCTACTTCAGTATTAGATACAGTTACTTCTACAGTGGTTTCTTCTTCAGTATTTACAACGATTTATTCGACCAGCACTTTAACAGATCCCAGTAATTGAAATAAATTCAATTACTTTGCTGGAAGGCCTTCGTCTCCACCGGCGATTTCGGAGGAGTTACTTCGGCTTATTCTACCCGAGTGCCTCCGTAGGTCTTATCCCGAGGAAGGATTCCTAAATCCTTTCAAATAGTCACCTACACGCTCTCCAGTACGATCCCACTTTTCACGGTGAGGTTTCCCAAGATCACTCGGTTGGTTTCCCCCTGGCTTATCCTGGGCCTGCTACTGGGTAAAATAGGCGCTGATTAAAAAAAATATTCCCCTTTCTATGAAAAATTTTTTATCTCACAGCCTAATATATCATACGGCATTTCATTTTTAAAGCTCACCGTTTAATTTTTTTATGTTCATCTCCCATCTCTCTATAATAGGATGCAGTTTATTATCCGTGTCCTTTAATATTTCAGGTTTGGTGGAAAACAGATCGAATTTGATTATATAGAATGATGTACGCGCCATCTCTTGGGGCAGCTCCTCAAGAGTAACATCCTTTTTAGTTTTGAGTTTAATAAGGAGGGAGGTCTGCCCGGTAGATTTTTTTTCGAAATACCGCCCTACAGCCTCTTTAACTATTGTATCTAGGACATCACGACTGGTGAGACTATTAAGGTCTAGTACCTCTGCATTCGAATCATAGAGAGTTTTATAAAAATCCACGAACATGGAAAGACTAATTTTATCTTTCGAGACTATAGATATGATCATGTAGACCATCCTTTCTGGGTACTCCAATGTAATAAATGTCCCATAGAATTTAAAGGTTATTCGTTTTTTGAAGAATTTAGGGATTTTTCAGGAGGTATACTCCCTATTACTGCTACTTCAGTATTAGATACAGTTACTTCTACAGTAGTTTCTCTATCCCTACGGGATAGAATAATTATTCTTTCTAGAATATATATCTAAAAATCAAATATGAGTACTAGTCCTATCATAAATTCAATTTAAAAAAGTATAGTAAAATACGTATAAAAAACTTTAAAAAATCAGTATCCCATGTTATATTGGATTGTTCAAAGGAGTACGTGAAAAAATGGCCGATAGTGAGAATATAGATAAAAAAGCCGAAGAGTTCAATGAGTATATGCTCAAACAGGCTGCTATCACTTTCAGCATGGAAGGCATATCTCGGGATTTAAAAGCTTTTCTTCAGAAAAAAATCACCCACAATAGAACCAACATGACCCAATTATCGGCCCTCATATCTTCGATAATGCAATCAGGATCAAAATCTGTAAAAGAAAATGTATTCAAAAAAGGGTCCTACATAGCCGATATGCTCGAGCACACGGTTAAAGAGTCAAAATTCATAGATGTGGCCCTCAACCTGATTATCCAGAATATCCTGACTAAAGAAGCCATACTCTCATCAGACTCATACAAAGATACCAAAGGACGCTGAAAAAATGTTCAAACCTACCAGCAGGCACATGCCAACTCTATTTATGAGTCAGGATGATTTAAAACAGGTCATCCTGAAAGCCATCGACATTCTAAAAAATGACAGCCTGCCTAAAAATCAAAATGGCGCGTGCTCAATAGATGACCTGTGTGAAACGATTAAAAGAGAATATCCGCGGCTGACCTACCTCAACCGAAATCATATTATAGAGCTCTATTTCAAAGACAGGGACCACAAAATATTCATTACCGGCCTGAATGAAATAAAATATAAAGAGGTGCGCTATGTACAACCTCCGGACACCTTATATTTTGGTACCCTCAGCAGACTGGTCGATAGAATGAATCAGTTTGGGATACGGAGCTCCACCAAAGGATACCTGAAACTCTACGACACCCCCGAACACGCCATGGAGTTCGCTAAAAAATTTATCAGTCAGCCGGACGATAAAGTAGTCAGCCTCACCATCAACGCTAAAGCTGCATTCACGGACGGTATGAAATTTTCTACATTCAAACCAGAAGAGTATATTATAGTGCGTATCGACCGCAAATATATTCTGGGAGACACAAAATGAACAATTTTTTGAAAGGTATTATTTTATTAGCGCCTTCTGTACTCTGTTTGATTTTAATAGGTTACGTAGCCTCCATAGACGCACTCCTGAGGAATATACTCACGAAAATGTTTTACGGATTTTCTGTAATAGTCATCGCCGCCATAGCAGTACTCCTCCTGATGATATTATGGCAGTGGACCAGGGCTGGACTACTCATACTGATAAAAATGGACCTACATATAAAAAAGTAGAATCGGGCAGCAAATGGAGACTCTGGTAGGCGTCGTAGGTAAAATTATCTATGAGGACGCTAATAAAGATTGGAAAGTTTTTCAACTACGCAAAAAAGACCGTAGTATCATACGCGTCGTGGGGGATTTTCCTGTTTTATTATCCGGGTCCAAGATAGAGGTCCACGGCAATTATAAAACCCACCATAAATACGGAGTGAGTTTCAATAGTGACGCCCACACATTTGGCTATGATAAAGATGCCACCAGTATCTGCCTCTACATACAATCTATCGCTAAATGGATAGGACCGGAGCGGTCCTGGGCCCTCGCCAAGCATTTCGGTGAAAATCTCCGGGAGATTATAGAAAGGACTCCTGATCGGCTCACTGAGGTGGAGGGTATAGGTGAAAAGGTCGCGACCAGTCTCACGGAGGCCTGGGAGCTGAACCAGAACATGAGAACTATCCGCATATTTTTACATGGACTCGGACTCAGCCAGTTCAAGATAAAAAAGATCATCACCATGTTTGGTCCTGATACCGAGAATATTCTGAAAGAAAATCCCTGGATACTGCATGAGCATGGTTTTGGATTCAGCACGTGCGACCATATCGCCAATAAACTCGAAAAAAACATGCAGGATCCGATACGCTATCGATACTACATACTCCATCTCCTGGCTGAGTGCCTCAATGCCGGACATCTTTTTCTTTATCCACAGCAGATAATCGATACTTTCAACAGGTATAATAAAAGCACCCCATATCCGTTTAAAGCCGGAGAGCTGACCCTGCTGGATATAGCACCTCATATCAAAGAGCTGATCAAAGAGGCCTATATTATAAATGACCACAACCGTCTCTATCAGATGGATAGTTTTTTTTATGAGAGTGAGTCAGCCCGTCTGCTGTCAAAAATTCAGACATCAAAGGATGAGGGTAAACTCTCCAAAGTAGACATAGAGGGTTTCATTAAACGCTACGAGCAACAGCATAGCATAACATTTTCGGACGCTCAGCGTGACGCTTTACGGTCGTTTGTGGTGGAAAGAATATGTATCGTGACTGGTAGCCCCGGCACCGGCAAGTGCCTCGGATATGATACTCCTGTTATGATGTTTGATGGTACTATAAAAAAAGTTCAAGATGTCATCGTAGGTGATTTTCTTATGGGGGATGATTCTACGCCTAGGGAAGTCCTTAGCCTATCCAGAGGTAGGGAACAGATGTATCGAGTCACTCCTGTAAAAGGGGACCCTTATGAAATAAACGAGTCTCATATACTGTCTTTGAAAGAAAGCGGCTGGACTAACAATGTAAAAGGTAAACTATGGGACATACCTGTTAAAAGCTATCTACAGCTGTCAAATCACAAAAAGCATCATTTAAAAGGATATAAAGTCCCTGTAGATTTTCCTGACAGAGATGTCCCTATAGACCCCTATTTACTCGGTTTCTGGCTCGGTAATGGTTCTTCAGATGATACTAGGGTGTCTACACCATTCAAAAGCGTAATAGATCACATATCGACAATAGTAAAACCTTTTGGATTATCTGTAAAAAAGGATAAAGGAGATAATGTCGACTATAATATTTCCTGTGACAGGGATAGTGATTACTATTCAAAGCTACTTAATAAGAGGAACCCTAACATATTCCTGGATTTTTTAAAAAATTTTAAATTGATAAGAAATAAGCACATACCCTCAATATATAAGTGCAATAGCAGGGCTAAAAGACTCAGTCTTTTAGCCGGTTTACTGGACTCTGATGGGTATGCAGACCACAAATATATGTATGACGTGATATTTACATCTAAAGCGTTGGCGGAGGATACTGTTTATCTTGCCAGGTCTTTAGGATTTTTAGCATATATAAAAAAATGTATCAAAAAATACAAATGTTTTAGAAAAGGTAAATGGTATCAAGGAGAATCAGAGGCCTATAGATTTGGTATCTCTGGAAATTTTTTGACCGATATACCTATCATAGAAGAAAAAAGAAAAGTACGACCTAGATTACAAAAAAAAGACGTACTGGTAACCGGCATAACCGTCGAATCTATAGGTGAGGGAAATTACTATGGTTTTGAAATTGATGGTAATCGAAGATTTTTACTAGGGGATTTCACAGTCACACACAATACGACCCTGGTAAAAGCCATGGTGCAGATCATGAGAGAGAACGCTATTTCTTTTGAGTTATTAACGCCTACCGGTATCGCGGCTAAAAGATTAGGTACTACAGCAGGCTGCGAGGCATACACGATACACCGTCGTTTGGGATATAAAGGGATGCAGTGGGATTATAACGCCCTCAACAAATATAACACGCAGGTAGTGGTGACTGATGAAGTGTCCATGGTAGATCAGGAGGTATGCTATAGGCTCCTCTCTGCTCTCTACTCGAGCACCAGACTGGTCTTTGTAGGGGACGTCGATCAGCTGCCCTCTGTAGGCCCTGGAAACGTCCTACGCGAGCTAATAGAATCGAAGTTGATTAAGACTATTTTCCTCAGCACTATTTTCCGTCAGGAAGAATGCTCTGATATCATAAAAGCGGCCAAAAAAATAAAAGAGGGCGATACAGATCTGAGTTTATTCAGTGAGGATAAGAAAAGGGATATATGGTTTATTCGGGAAAAGAGCCCAGACGCAATAGAACAGACTATCATAAAATTTTCAGCACAGCTTAAAGAGGGTGCTAAAACCAAGGGTAACAAGCTCGCTTTCCAGATTATTACTCCCCGTAACGAGGGTCCCTGTAGCGTAGCTACCCTCAACGTAGCGCTGCAGGGGGCCCTCAATCCACCGGACAAAGATAAAAAAGAGGTCACGATCAACAACTCCATCATTCGCAAGGGTGATCGAGTGATAATTCGAAAAAATAATTATGAAATAGGAGTTTTTAATGGAGATGTAGGTAAAGTGGTTTTTATTACTATGTCTAATATCACTATTGATCTGGAAGGTTTTTATGGAGACAGTCACAGAGTAGATATCCCTCTGAAAATAGCCGATGAGATGATAAAACTCGCATATTCTATTACAGTTCACCGAGCCCAGGGCGCGGAGTATCCCATAGTCATCATACCCTTCATAAAAGCCCATGGAGCACTGCTATTACAGAGAAATCTGCTCTATACCGCTATCACCAGAGCTAAAAAGAAAGTCATCATAATAGGGCAGGCGTCTGCTATAGAGAGTGCTATCAAAAACGATAAAATCCAGAGAAGAAATACTAGGTTCTCTGAGAGGATAAAAGAGTGGATGCAGGGGTCGGGCCAATCTATCCGCGGGATGTTCTCGAATCCCTCGACCTACAAAAATTCAGCCGTACTCGAGCGCCTGCTGTCGCTAGAGGAAAAAAGCCAATAATTTTAAAAAATTACTTTAAAAAAAGAAATTTTATTGTTATATTCCAAATAGTTTTTGGAAACACAACCCTCATTTTGGGAGCGACCGACTATGGGAACTATCGATAGGGCCAAAATTTACGCTGATCTCACTAGCCTGAACATCGAGCTGAAATATGATGATATCCCTACACCGGGATATATCCAGGACCGCACTTTCGAGTGTAATACCGCCAACTGGAAAGTCGATAAATACTCCCTGGAAGTGACTCAGGAGCTGGGACGCATACGCAGGCTTTTTAAAATAGACAAGTTCAATTTCGATGCAAAAAAGAGACAGACGCTCACCAATAACGAAAAAATCAAAAAAATACCGACCGGCAAAGAGCGCGAAGCCGCTGTAGAAGAGCTCCTCGAAAATGATCTCAGGACTCTTTTAGATCTTGAGAATGAGATGGACGCTCTCAAAGATCTCATGGGAGCTATTAAAACCGTACAGGACAATATCAAAGAGACGTCCTCTGGTATCCGCGTACTCGTACGTACTATGGAGTCTATGATAAATCGTTTGAATGTAGGTACGAAAGAGGATTCGGAGGTCGCCAGCCTCCATAAAACTTTTGCTGAACTGGATGATCTTGAGAAAGAGATAGCAATAGACGGTGTCGAATCTTCTTCTGAAACTGTACAGGACGAGCCAGGTGATGAGCTTTCCGAGGCAGCCCACAAAACAGGCACCGAAGATAGCGGTCAGGGAGCGTCTGTCGCACCCAGTGCAGAAGGAGATGATACTCTAGCGTCTTTTTTAGTGGATGACTCGGACGAGACTGAAAACCAGAGCTCTGATGATGATGAAACTGAAGAAAATGCTGCTGATGAGCCTACTCAGGCTGAAGCTACCGCGGCTGCTCCTACAAACAAAGAGCCAGCCCGAGCGACGGGGAGTACGCCAAAAACAGTGACGAGCCATGTAGACATGGATTTGTCGGAGATCGGCATCAATATCGATACCGGGGATATTACAGATAGTCCCACACCCGAGAAAGCGCCTACAGAAGCAAAATCCCCCGCGATCCAGGGTGTAGCTCCGTCCGTGCCATTGAAGACGGAGGCTGCTGAAAAAAAGAAGGAAGATCCTCCTGGAGAAAAAAAGAAGGAGGCTCCACCGTCAGTGGCGCAGTCCTCGAAAAAAGTCGAGACCCCTAAAAAGGACATTACAGACATAGATCTCGACGATATACTAAATAGCCTTGATTAACAGGTATTTCTACATATGAATGGCCTCGAGGATGTTTTGATAAACACTATTCTAACTACTTTGTCGGAAAAAGTGGATGTCAAAATTTTACAGAAAGCAAATACCAAATTATTACGAAAGAAATTGTTAAAAAATTTTACCAATGAGCTTTTTTACAGGCTGCTGAATGAAAAGAGAGTCGACCTCGCTCCTGGTTTCGGCAGTCTGGTAGTAAAGCAGATCAGGGAAAAAGACAAAAAAGTCTTTGATCGGAAAACAAAAGCCATGGTGGTAAAGCATATTCGTGGCAGCAAGATAGTGTATAAACCAGGAGATGTGCTGAAAGAGTTTTTATAATTTTCCGGAAAAACCAAAAGGAGACATACAATGGCTATTGAGAGTTTTGGTACTGAGCGAGAGGACATTCAGGGGTCTAAATTTATAAAGTATAAGGGCAAAACCGGGAGTACCGATCGTGTAGGCGTCATCCCTTTTGAGGACAAAAAGTATTTCAAAGGGGCAAAGTGCCATTACAAAGATCGTATTTTCATGTGCAAAAGCACCCCTGCCAAAAAAGAGATCTGCTGCACTCACAGTTATGAGGGCAACCATCCGATGTACCGCATCGCCGGTGTCATTATCATCTATAACCTCATCACCAAAGACGGCAAGACGAAGCTCAAAGATTATACGCTCATGCCGTGGGTTTTCAGGGAAAAGATGTACCAGAAGCTGGTGGCTGCCGATAAAGAGTTCCCACTTGACTCGCATGACATCAAACTCACATGCAGCAATGAGGAATTCCAGACAATCGACATCCAGAGCTGCCGCGAGTCCATCTGGGCCAGCAGCCCTGAGCTCAAAAAGAAAGTCCTCGAAGAAGCAGCCCCTTTGTTCGAGGATGCCGTCCGGAATATCGGTGCCGATCTCGGTATCACCGAGATTAGAGAGATACTGGGCATCGACGCCCCTGGTGCTGATGATGCGGCTACAGATGTGGATCTCGGTCAGGTTATTGAGACGATCGAGTAATCCATGGCCTGTATATTAGGTCTGGATCCGTCGCTTAAAAAAGCCGGATATGTCGTATTTGATTCGAGCAAACCAGATAATGTAGTCGAGGATAAGGGTCTGCTAAAAACATCCAGTTTGGATGGGATCCTCGTCCAAAGACTCGTTAAACAAGCCGAGCAAATCGGGGCTATGCTCAAAAAATACGACATATCTTTCGTGGGCATGGAAGCGCCTTTTTTTGATGCGAACAGCACTGAAATGCTGTTCGCATTAAATCAGTATATCCATAAAGTTTTTCTGGATAACGGGACATTTGTAGTCTGCTTCCCACCCTCGATGCTTAAAAAGCTCACGTTTCCAGACCTCTCCGCAGCTATCGTCGGCAAGCCACACATGATCCACCGGGCGAAAGACATGCTCAATCTACATGGGCATCGTCTGGCCGAAGACGTGGCGGATGCCTACTGGGCGGGATATTTCGGAAAAAGATTTTATAGGTGGCATTTCGAAAAGACTTTAAAAGACGAGGACCTCGGAGAATATGAGCGAGGGGTATTCAGCGGCACACATACTTTCGTGAGAGGAAAACGTAAAGGCGTGACTGATTACACCGGTATAGTCTATCGTGAGAATGAGCTGTTTTACGATTTTAGCGCTATAAAAAGGAGACTGGCGGATGCAAAAAAAATTCAAAAAACCAATAAAAAAAGAAGCTCCTCCGAAGCAGCCTGAAAAAGCTGCCTCGAATCAAAAAGAGAGAGATGTTTTTATAGCTAGCCTGAAAAAGCAAGGGCTGGTCGGCGATGTAAAGAAAAAAATAGATATGATCTCCACGGGATCGTGGGTCATCAACAGGCTGATAGGAGATGGATCTCATAAAAATATGCCTGGCGGTGTCCCCCGCGGCTGGATCACGGAGATCTACGGTGATGAGTCTACTGGTAAAACCACTCTGGCGCTGCACATAGCCAAGCAAGCGCTCAACGCCGGAGAGACTGTGATCTATGCTGATTTTGAGCAGAGTCTGCGCACACAGTTTCAATATCTCGAAAATTTAGGCATAGACACTAATTCCTCTACCTTCATACATCTGATCCCGACTAGTCTCGAGGAGGGTGCTAAAGCAATTGGTGAGTGTATGATAAAGCTACGTCCTGCTGTAATTATTATTGATTCGATCACTGCCATGATCCCTCAGGAGGCTGTGGAAAAAGAGGCGGGAGATCCGTCAGCTATAGGTAGACATGCCCGTTTGATCGGTAGTTTCATCAATTGGATAATACGAAAATTACAATCCTACAACGTAGCCCTGGTGCTCGTGAATCAAATGCGCAGCAACATAAAGCAGAGTCAGTATGATCCTGGTCCTGCTATGATCACTACTGGCGGCAAATCCATACCTTTTTTCACCACACTGCGTATCCGTTTGAAAGATACCGGTAGGAAAGAAGAGGTGGCCAACAAAAGTGCCATAACCGGACTGGACGAAAAAAAGATAATCAGCAAAGAAGTAAAAGTAGTGATCGAGAAAAACAAACTCGACATGCCCTATAAATCCGGTCCTATTTTTATTATTTTTGGTCAGGGTATCGATAACATAATGTCTCTCATATCACTGGGTATAAACAAGAAAGTGATTAAAGCAGGAGGGGCTGGATATTTCACCTGGAAAGATCCCAGTAGTGATAAAACATTCAATATCCAAGGTAAAATGGCTTTGAAGAAGCACCTGGAGCAGAATCCCGATACTCTTAAAGCTCTGCAGCCCTATCTCCTGCCTACTAAAGATGATGCTGAAATGGATAACATTCAGTCGGAGCTCGAGGCAAAAGGTGTCGATAACCTGTCGACGGATGAAAAAGAGCAACTCCGGGAGATCCGTAAGATGAAAGGTCTGCCTACTGATGATCTGGTTTTCACGTCAGATGAGTTGGGAGAGCTGAGTGAGCTGACATCTGAGCTAAACAAAGCTACCGCAGAACCGAAAGCGCCTGAAGATGATTGAGGTAGAAGTCACTAACTACCAGTCTATAGCTCATGCTAAATTCGTGATAGACGGATTTACTACGCTCGTGGGCAGGAACTCTCTGGGAAAGAGTGCCGCCCTACGCGCAGTGAATGCCGCTTTGACGAATCAGCAAGGTATGGATTTCATACGATGGGGAGAGAGGTTCTGCGAGGTCCATCTGAAAATGGAGGACCTCGAAATCCTGTGGCATAAGGAAGAGAATAACAATTATTACGAAATAAACAAAAAAGAAGTCTACGACAAAATAGGTAAAGATGACCCTCCAAAGAAAATTTTGGATGCCGGATTCAAGCAGCTGAAAATCAGCAGCCAAAAAATAAATCTTAACTACGCCGACCAGTTCAATCCATTGTTTTTAGTAGATAAAATGGACTCGAAAGGGGCGGATTTACTGACCTCGGTCTATGGCCTCGATCGTCTTTATAAAGCCATCGATCTGTGCAATAAAGAGCAGAGAGAGAACAAAGACGAACTCCGGATGAGAGAAAAAGATTTAGATCTGGTAGATAAAGATTTGGAGCGGTTCAAAAATTTTAGCAGTATCAAAAAAGCCACGGAGTCCCTCCATGAAAATAAAACTGTCATAGATAGATCAGAGAGAGATTTACAGGGCATCCGAGAGAAATACATTAAAATCCAGGGGCTCATCAGTGCCTGTAAAAAAATGCAGGGTATAAAAACCGTGGCTCTGCCTGATCCTCATGACATTGGCAAAAACATAGCGGATTATAAGAAATTGGTGCAGTATTCTGAATCCGTAGACAAACTATCCGGATCTATCAAAAAAATCGGCAAAATATTTGATATCACACTGCCTGCCGGTAACGCTATCTCTTCCGTAATAGAGGAGTATAAAAAACTTTTTATCTGGTATCAGAGATATAGCCAACTACTAAAAGAGGTGGATAAATTATCCAGGGTCAATGACATCGTTTTACCGAGAGCTGACATAGATGTGCAGTCTCTATCCAGACTCAGGACATATGCCGCGGAGGCGGGTCGTCAAAAAAAAGATTTGATATCTATGAAAAATGAGCTGGATGGAGTGATAAAAGACAGAGAAGAGTTGCAAACAAAAAAGAATCAGTATAAGATATGCCCTTTATGTGGCGGGTCTCTAAATAAATAATGGAAACTCTGAAATTCATAACATTTGCTGATGTGCATGCGAGCGTGGTGAATCCTGCGTCTCGCACGGGTGATTATGAAAATGATATTTTTGATAAGCTGAAACAAATAAAAACGGCGGGAGAAAAAATAAAAGCGGATTTCTTTTTATTTGCCGGAGACCTTTTTAATCTGAAGGCCCCAATGAGAAATCCACATGCATTAAACACTAAATTGATCGATCTTTTTAAATCATTCCCCGCGCCTATCTATGCCACTGAGGGTAACCACGATCTCCGTAATGATAACTATGAAACTTTTGAAGAGCAGCCTTTGCAGGTCATTTATTCCAGCGGGGCCCTCCATCAGGCTAGATCGGTCACTCTGGATATCAAAGGCATGAGAGTACGTGTAAGGAGTTTTCCGTTCCAAGAGGAGCCCGATTTGACCGCCGTACCCGCAATAGAAGGAGGAGCGGATCTCAATATATGCCTACTCCATGTCTATTCTACAAAAGAGGGTGGGAGTCTGTTTCATCATAAATTATACTCTTATGATGAGATAGCTGCGCTAGGGGATGATATTTTTGTGATAGGTCATTATCATATAGACCAGGGCATCCATGTTCTTCAAAAAAACGGTAAACAACAGATTTTTATTAATGTGGGAGCTATCAGTCGTGGGACATATTCCGATGAGGACCTCAATCGCATACCTAAAATTGGCCTGATATATGTAGATAAAAAAGGATCTGAGCTCTCCTATACGACCAAAACCGCCCGCCTCAGTGTGCGGCCTTTCAATGAGGTGTTTGATGTAGAAAAGAGAGAAGAGGATAAAAAGAAAATAAAAGAAGCTGAGGCATTCGTGTCAAAGCTGCAGTCTGATCTCACGGTAGTCACTGAGGAAGAGGACAAAATAAAGATAGAGCTGGCCAATCTGGATATCGAAAAAGCTGTTTTGAATAAAGTCATAGCATTGCTGGATGAGGCTGATTTAAACAAAAAGGCTTTGGAATGAAACTATCATACTCTCAATATCGGACGTTCATACAATGCCCGCGGCTGTATAATTACCAGGCCACAAAAACTCCGCCACCGGCAAAATCTAGTGAGTATTTTACTCTTTATGGGAAGCTCATAGAAGCTTTTTTCAGAAAATATACGAATATCTACACTAAACAGGGACTGATACTGGACAATGAAAGCATTAAAAAAATATTAAAAAATTTGTGGGAATATATTTTGGAAAGTAGCTACGTGGATTGGTCCGAGCCCTGGGTAAATGAAACCTCGGATCAGATTTTTGAAGATGTTTATAATGATACCCTGCTGAATATTAAAAAGTTTGATTTTTGGAAGGATGCCAAGTCAGAAATATCTTTTGAAGTACTCCTCAAAAAAAGTCAGGATATTCTCTCATGCCGGATGGATTTTATCTGGAAGAAACCAGACGGTACTATAGAGATATTGGATGGTAAGGGCACTAGTAAAATGGACAAGAACGTAGATATAGAGCAGCTTTTATTCTACGCACTGATGTATCTATTGAGAAATAAAAGGCTACCCGATAAACTGGGATTTCTGTATTACAGGTATCAAATGATAAAATATATAGATTTTGATATGGATGCCGTGATGGCATTCAAAGACAAATTAGCCCTGGTTAAAAAAGCTATAAAAGAGACCACGATATTCGAGCCTGTAGTAGGACTATCAAAGCAATGTAAGTGGTGCGCATACAGATTCGGATGTGACGCCTACTCAGCTAAAAAGGACGCCAATGCCGAGAAAAAAGGTAGCGCAATAAAAGCCGAATATACCGGCAACATTTTAGACCTATGAGGAGAGACCCATGCAAAACGAGATAGAAGAATTCGCCAGACTCAGTGACCAGCTCAAAAAACTGGATGAGAAAAAGATACGACTAGAGGAGCAGTATAAAAACAAGAAAGATACGCTTACAGAGCTCCTACGTGAAATCAAAGCCGAGGGGTATGATCCCATGAAACTAAAAGAGATCATACAAGAGAAAGAAGCTCTCATAAAGAGCCAGGTGGCTACTTTCTCGGAAGAAATGAATAAAGTGTCCGCTACGATAGCTTCAATAGAGGTGTAAAGATGGAAATCAGAGCACAAAAAAATGTTTTAAAGAATGCAGTGTCAGCTGCCAAAAAAGCTCTCTCTAAAGTAGTGATACAGGAGGAGAGGGGCCATCTGTTATGTGACGTCGTGGATGACACGCTGTCTTTCCGGTCTACGAATAATGACCTCAAAGCCAGATGTGTCATACCTGTAGAAAATATCTCTAAAGAAAATTTTTCTTTTACGATAGATCCGAAGATATTCGAGAAGCTCATATCTAAAATAGACATAGATAGTATTCATATGTCGTTTGATCCCAAAGAATTCATTCTCAAGGTATATACTACTGATTCAGAGAAATCTTTCAGCTCGCTGCAGTCATTCCCTCCGGATAAAATGCTGACGTTCGATTATACGACTAAAACAAATAAAACGGTGTATCCAGTCAATAAAGAAGTCCTGCTGTTTGCCCTGAACTATGCCAGCAAATTTTTGGCAGCCCTGAAAGATGATCAAAAGCAATTCGATTATGTGATCATAAATAAAGGAATCGTCTACTCCGCAAACGGCTCCAATAAAATGGGGCTTATTGTGTTCAAGGCTTTTGAAAAGATAGAGAATATCAGAATAAGAAAAATCATACTACCGCTATATATCTCTTTTGTGGAGTCTCTCCCCGGTGATGATGTGAACATTATCGAGACTGATAAAGATATAGGTGTAGAATCTATCGACGGTACCATGTACTATAGTTTTTTGAAATCCAATACAAACCCCGTCAATATACCTAAAGAGCATATAAAATCCGAGGGCCCCTATACCAGGATCGATAAAAATAAATTGATTAAAGTAATCGATCGTATCATGGCGAGTAATACGTCCTCTACAAATACCGGGATAAAAATAATACTGTCGGGTAGCGGAGAATCAGCGTGTCTCGATGTCAGCCTGGTCTCCTCATTAAAAATCACGGAGAATTTTTCTTGCGTGAGAGTAGATGATGATCAGAACGATATTGAGCATGCTGTCGACTATAAAATTTTTAAAACTATTCTGACGTCATTTGATACAGACAAAGAAGTCCGTCTGCACATCAACGATGACGGGAGAGCATTTAAGATATACTGCAGCGGGGAGGTGGCCAAAAATAAATTCATTCTGGTAGGGATAGGCAGCTATGCAAAAATTATAAAAAATCAGTAGGCACCATGGAATCAGAACTTTTTGAATCTATAGTAAACAGGGTCCAGTTTTTAGACGGTATGCATGAGAGTAAGAAAGCATATCGTGCTAAAACCGCGGGTCTCATATCTGATTTGAAAAAAAATGAGGATATACTCCAGAAAACGGAAAAAGTCCTCAAATATTTAACAGATAAACTGGTGAAAAACGACCTGTCTAAAATGGATAATCTGATAACCTACGGCCTGAAAACGGTATATGCCGATAGAAATTTTCAGTTCAAATCAGAGCTGCAGGAGCGTGGTAAGAAGATGTGGATAGACCTGCAGACCATCAATGACGGCAATCTCACGGACTCTCAGGCAAAAAGCAGTGTCCACGTCGTAGAAAGTTTTTTACTGAGACTGCTATGTATAATAAAAATGAAACGAGCTAAATTATTGCTGCTGGATGAGACCTTTGCCGCGGTAGACGCAGAATACATAGACAATCTATATCAGCTAGTGCAGGAGCTCTGTAAGAAACTCAATATGGATGTCCTCCTCGTCACTCATTTTCCCGGATGCACTGAGCTAGTGGATAATTCCTATAGGATCATTAGAAAAAATAACAACACTGAGATAGAAAAAATAAAATGAGAACGTTTATCCAGATCGATGTACAAAATCTGTTTTTTTCCGCCAAGGACATGAACAAGAGGATAGATTTCCTCAAGATTAAAGAGCATTTCGATAAATCCGGTGATGAGATAATAGGTCTGAACGCATATATCATACGTACGCCGGATGCTAAATCGAATCGTTTTGAGAGCCTGTTGAAATCATTGAATTACGAGCTCATCATCAAACAGGCCCAGATAGGATACAGTAATGAAGGTCAAAGGATATATAAAGGCACGGATCAGGATTTAGCCATATGCATAGACTGCATGAAAAATATAGATAAATATGATAAATGGGTACTCATGAGCGGGGACGGGGATTTCATAGATCTCTGCAAGCATCTTAAAAAAAGCGGGAAAATGATAGAGATATGGTCGATACCAGGTGTCAGTTTTAATAAAAAATTCTGTGACTATGTGGATATGATACATTTCATGAATGAAGATTTTTTCTACGATAAAGATGCAGAACAGAAGGACACACAATGAAAAGTCCTGGGATAATCTACAGACGATACAGGCAACTGAAGAGAAAATTACTTTACGATAAAATCGTAAAAGCTCGTCAGATATGTCATAGCAATTGTTTTTATGGGAAAACTCTCGGACACGGGAGCCCTTTAGATCCTGGCGCTACCTGGTTCAATACATGTACGTATAATTATGATCCTAATGATAAAGAATTTGTGCTGTGCACATGTCCCAAAGAGTGCAACGCATTTTCAAATAAATGGACTAAAGAAAAAGTTTTAAAAGAGTTTGAAAATGAAATGAATGACTGGACTATAAAACAAAAATTTTATCCGGAAGTAATAGCGTTAGAGTGGGTTTTAGATAAAGATCTCACGGAGGCCATAAAAAATCCCAATATTTTAAATAGAATAGTAGTGGGAATCATACTATTTATGGAAAAAGCTCTTAAATATATAAACAAAATTCATACAAAAATGAAAACAGACAAATAAACTATCGATAACCTATTAATAATTTTATATAAATGAGTTCTAAAATATAATATAAAAGAAGAGGTTTTTTATGGACGAGATGCCCTACGCTTCAGTAGAATCTACTACGTGCTTCAATTTTGTTAACCTCGTAAATAAAGTAAAAAACAGCCTCAAAAAGAAATGGCTGGACTCACAAAAGGGGTCATTCGAAAATTTGATGTATAAGAGTCTACGCACTTTTGAATTGAACGGCCAGAAATTCGATTACATACATATCAATTGTCATCTCGGTGGAGTCCGCTGGTATGTAAAATGCCCTAAATGCGGCAAGCCCAGTTTCAAACTCTACCTGCCTAGCAATCATAAAGATCGGGAGCAGATATATCTTTGTAAATATTGCCACAGATTAAAGAATGCATCTTTAATCCTGGGGGCCTCAAAACGCTACAGGAAGGTCGTAAAACCACTAAAACAGCTAGAGAGGATAAGAACACAGTTACTCAAAAAAACCATAACTCCAGAAAGAGCCAAACCCCTGTTGGAGGAGTATAAACGTATAGAAACTGAACTAGCCGCTTCCCCGGAATACAGACTCTGGGTATTCCAAAAAGAGCACGGACTCCCGGTGTAAGTCCTCTTAGATAATAGTCTATTAATAAATCAGCTATGATATACGTTTTATCAAAAGGACAGTATCATGCTGAAAGAAACTCTCGAGAAAGTATGTAGAGTCGTACTGGCTTATAAAAGGAGAGTGGTTCGAAAAATAAAGAAAAGGAGTCCGGTCGCACGTTTTAAATCCCGTCAGTATTACAGAAAGCACAAAGCTATACTCAAGGTACAGCGGAGAAGATATATAAAAAGAAATAGAGTATTTCTTAAATCGAGAAAATTATTTAAAAGAACAAAACCTTATTGGATGTCTAAAAAGAAACAGAAGCATGCCCCTAAACCACATTATAAGAAATATCGCTCTCCTAAACCCAAAGTGAAGAAATTCCATGCTCCAAAAAGAGCCAAAAAAGTTAAAAAGTCATAAGCCGTTCACAGGATTCATAGCATACTATGATAACGGTAAAATAATCAAAGAGCATGAAGATTTTTTCAGTAAAAAATTGAATAAAAAATGCGCCACGAACTGGGCTGAAATAGATAAAAATAAACTCATAAAATTAGAGCTCATATGGCAGGACACCCCCAAAGGCTACATAACAAAATCACCCTCTGAGCAGTCTTTCAATAAAACCTACACACTGAATCCTCAAGACTGGTTTTTTTCTCAAAAAGGCTATTTTGACCTCAATACCCGGCAGATAATAGTGATCGCTCGTAATATAGGCTATATAGAATCCGGCATCGTCAATATATTGTCTGCAATAGAACAAACAGGCATAGTCCAGATATATAGCAGAAAATCATGAAGATATTTATAGTATCTGACGCCACTAAATTTGCCCTCACTGATATCTACAACGGCTATATCCATGCCTTTCAGAAATTAAAAATTCAACACGAAACTTTCCCATATCATTATTTGAGGGATGTCGTATCGGATAAAATATGCTATAACATGGCACATTCCACGGCATTGATAAAATCAAAAGAATTCACGCACATCATGTTTATAGGAGGGCTGAACGTACCGAACTACATATTTGAAAGCATGTACCATGTAAAAACAATAGTCATCGCTACTGAAGATCCACACACTAGTAGCCCTATGCTCGATAGAATAAATCTAATCGATTACTATTTTTCAAATGAGCGTACCATAGGCAATAGTAATAAATATAAAAATGCGTACTACTGCGCTACAGCAGGAGATACGGTAGAGTGTGGCAAACTCCCTCGTGATATGCTGGAGGATAAATACAAAAGCGATATATTATTCCTGGGAGCTATGTACCCTAACAGGCAGGAGCTCCTGGAAGCTATTGTGCCTTTGGTAAAAAAATATAAGCTGAATTTTAAAATATGTGGTCATGTGCAGTACATGCCAAAAAAATCCCCCCTATGGGAGTTTGTTTTTGATGCGCGTACCATCCCTCATAAAGAAACTGTCAAATACTATAATGGGGCTAATGCAGTACTGAATATCCTGCGTGATATCAACTGGAACCCACGGACCAAAAACAAAAAGAACCCGTTTAATAAAGATAAATTTGGAGCTGAGAGTCTCAACCCCAGGGCCTATGAGGTCCCCCTCTGCCAGGCTTTCATGCTACTAGAAGATACCCGACCTGAGACAAAAGAAATTTTTACAGACAAAGAAGTGGGATTTTTTTCTGATAAGGACAGCCTGATAAAACAGCTCCATTATTTTTTAATAGGTCCCGGTAAGAGCAAACGTGAAGAAATGGCTTTCCAGGCCTACGAGAACATAGCCGCCCACCATACCTACGTCAATAGACTCCTCTACATTAAAAGCATCATTGAGCCAATAATCTCTTAATAATATCTGTATTTAAAATAGTCTTTCATATCGTGTCAGGAAATATCACATGAAAATTGGTGCCTATAGCCCACGTACCGGTCATTTGCTAGCGGACGATATCACAGGTATAAATTTTGGTAATGTACATAAAGGAGAGCATAGTGTCCTCCCTATATTGATCAGGCCTGAAAAAGAGGACGAAGATATTACTGGACTGGAGATGTTTCTCCAGAACAACGGCGGCTTTAATCAGACACAGTACGGATATTTTGTTTATTCAGATTTTGTGTCTGGAGTAGAATCGTGGGACCCGTCTGTCAGTGGTGATACCGGCTATTTTTTCATATCGGATCATTTTATAGTAGTGCCGGATCCATATGAAGGAGCTACAGGCGGGGTCCAGCTCGACATGCATGACAGTTATGGTGACTATGTATGGCTGGATGTAGAACCCAGTCTTTTGGAGACAGGTGGCACATCGAGCATTAATTATCGGTTCATATTTGAATATTCATGATAAAACAAAGGACTGATCTATGAGAGTAGAAACTTATGATCCTACGACTATGTCACGGGTATCGTCCGACGTCACCGGAGTGGATTTTGGAGATATCATAAAAGGAAAACCCAGTGGAAATACTGTGGTCATAAAACCAGTATATGATGGCATGAGTTTTACAGAGCTGGCTCTGTTCCTGGAAGATACCGAGGGATTGAACCACACACAGTTCGGAAAATTCAAATCAGATATAGCTATCACAGGCATCGAACCCGGCAGTGACTACCTCTCAGATTTTTTCATGCCTATTACAGGCATCTCAGACATATCAATGCTGAGCGTCTATTCGGATTTCGGTTTAAAATTTCAGCTGGACGGAAGAGGTTGCCCCTATGAATATGCCTGGATGGATGCTGAGACAGATGTATCAGAGACACAAATGGGAGACACCACAGTGAATTTCAGATTCGTTTTCGAATATAGCTGATTATATGTTAAAACTCATAACAGAGCCCATAATCAAAGTGGCTAAAGCGATAGTGGAAAAAACTGAGGAAGGTCTGGATCCCCAAGACGTCACCATTTTAAAAAATGACGGTCCAAATTTTCTGAGAAAAGTACAAACCAACATAAAATTAAACAAAGAACCTTTAAATGATCTAAAAGATGCAGACAAAAAGGTTTTGCTATCCTATGTGATATTTCTTCGTCAGAATGTCACTATGGAAAAGGGCGACAAACCTAACGAAGAGGACGCCGCTAAAATCATACACGGTAGATTGTTTAGCGAATCCAAAGAAAATGACGAAGAACTGGAAAAAGAGCTACTGAAACAATTGGAAAAAATAGGAATCGAAATCAAAAAAAATAAAAATTAAGGAGTTTTTATGGCTACTTCTAGAGATTTATCAGGACTTGTTTATATCCGTGATTTCAGGATACTCTTTGGAGTACCGACTCTGAGCACAGATAAGCACCAAGTAACAATACCATTCACAGGACTGGCTAATCCTGCCCTAACGGCTAATCTTACCACCTATGAATATACTCTGGATGGGGGGCTCACCTGGAATACTATGTCTTCAAGTTCAACCATCTCTCGTTTATCATTTACAGAGATCGGAGCATCTTTTACTTTTATTTGGAACTCTTATACGCAAATCGGGGCTGATATGTATAACAACACTATCAGAGTCCGTTTAGGAGCTACCAGCGGAGCTTTTGTAACTGCCACCCCTATGTACATCCTATATTTTGAAAAAATATCGACAGATACGCGGTTATCCAGGACACCCCCATTCCCAGCTGATTACCGCGGTATCCCAGGCACAGATCTTATGAAAAACGCCCCGAGAGCCACAATTTCTGCATAGCATCCTCTCGTATTTTTTGGTTAAAAAGGACAGTAATTTTACTGTCCTTTTTGTTTGGTCTAATCGTATATAATACTGTTTTTTACTACTTTTGTTATCAAACATAAAAATTTGATGATGTTATTGATTTTTACACGGGAATCTAGTATACTTTTATAGGATGAGAATTCAACAATAGATAGACTCCATTGAGTTTTCTCATTCTTTTCTGTTTCATTGTTTCTCTGTTCTTTGACATTAGCTTTATGGGCTGACTAGAGCGTTCAGGTCTAGTCGTAAGAGCTAATCCTAAATGCAACAAGTAATCGGTAATTCCTGTGAGTAAAATCATAGGATAATCGATAGTGTGCTTCTGCTTAAGCCGGAAAGATAAGGCGTTCTTCATTGAACCAAACTCTTTCAAACTTTTTGGTTAGATGTTAAAAGATGAACACATTTATTAACATTGTTAATAAAAAGGATAGCATTAGAACATGGGCCCATTAGATGTTTTAGGTATACCCCCTGGAAGCTCTCCAGAAGACGCTAAGAAGCGCTACAGGCAGCTCGTACAGGAATACCACCCAGACCATCACCCCGACGATCCTGCAGCCCCTGAGCGATTCCTGGAGATCCAGGGAGCCTATGAGGCTATCGAAACCAATCCCTCGATTCTAGACGGTCAGCAACCCTCTACAGTAAGTGTCCTGCGAATAAACACTCAGGTATCTATCGAAGATTTTTATTTAGCTAAAGAGATACCTGTTCGGATTTCTCGACAGATATTCTGTGGGCATTGTAGAGGGACTGGCTCAAAGACTCAAGAGGCTGGTTTATGCACTCATTGCGGGGGTACCGGTAAAATAACCGGTAATGTACTAAAACTCCTCAATAGAGATGCTACCTGTCCTATGTGTTTTGGAATAGGGGTGCCACCACAAAATTTATGCATCGTATGTAAGGGATCGAGGTATGAAACAGACAGCTCCCTGCGTAAAATACGACTCTCTCTGAAAGATTATCATAAAAAAGTGATAGTATTAAAAAATGCAGGGCATCAAATGTCCAGGAACACTTTTGGTAATGTTTTCGTTAAATTACAGATAAAATATGATGATCGGATACTCATTGAGGACACATATTTTAGGACTGGCTATAAAATACTCCCAATACAAAGAATTATAGGGGATGATGCAGAGATGACTGTCTTTGGCAGGACGATAAAATTCAAGATAGAAAAAAATGCTACTGAGACGACTATTGAGGATAAAGTGGCTCCAGGGATCTCTAATCAGGTGCGCATAATATTTAATGAGACGCCGCCAGTACTTACGGAGGATACCGTAGAGCTCTATAAAAAAATATTATCTATAGAAAAACAAACGTCTCTATGAATAGCCTCTATGATTTTGATATAGTAGATAAAAATGTATACTATATAAACTATTATCATACTCAAATACATTATGCTCAGCATCCTATTAATATAGTCATATGAGTATGAAAGCAAAAGAAGTCCTAAAAATACTCAATATCTCTCGACAAACTCTGTGTAGATATCATAAAAGAAATCTAATATCTGCTCAAAATTTACCTAATGGTAGACTGTCTTACAATGAAGATAGTGTTTTTAAGATGCTCAATAAAGGAACCCCAAGAAATAACACAATTTATTGTAGGGTGTCTACTAGTAAACAAAAAAAAGATTTAGAAAACCAAGAAGCCATATTAAATGCTTTCTGCTCTAAAAACGGAATAATAATAAACGATGTATACAAAGACATAGGATCTGGGATAAATTTTGATAGAAAAGAATTTCAAAGATTATTGAATGATGTGATAAACTATAAAGTAAGCAAAATCTATATAACATATAAAGACAGATTATCTAGAATATCTTTTGAGATGTTTAAAAATCTATTTGAAAATTTCAGCACACAGATAATAATTTTAAATGAAATAGATGATGAAAAATTAATAGAAAAAGAAATATTTAATGAGATAATATCCCTGATTCATTGTTTCTCTATGAAAGTTTATTCCAATAGGCGTAAAGAAAAACTACGGCTCATAGAGAAAGATCTGATGCTAGAGGAAGAAAATGAAACTCGTACATAAATTCAATTACAGAAAGAAAGATACTGAGCTGGATGCTTTGTGCAGAGTATCTAATGATCTCTATAATCAAGCAAATTATGTCATAAAACAGGAGCTAAATAAATCCGGTAAATGGATACGATATAATGAGCTAGATCGAATAATGAAAGCCACAGAGAATTTAGGACACGATATAAATTATAGAAAATTAAAAGCACAGGTGGCTCAACAGATATTAAGGATGCTGGATAAAAATTGGAACTCTTATTTCAGAGCATTTAAAGCATTTAAAAAAGATCCCAATAAATTTACCGGTCAACCGAGACCTCCTAGATTTCTAAAACGTGGGAATAAAAATTTACTAATCTATACTAATCAATGCTCCCAAATAAAGGATAATAAAATAGTATTAGAGGATAGCATATCTATAAACATACCTGAGATAGATAAAGATTTTAGTAAATTTAATCAGATAAAAATTTTGCCGAGAAAAAATAGGTATGAGATAGAAATAATTTACAATGTAGACTGCATTAATTTCGAACTAGATCAGAAAAATTATTTATCAATAGATTTGGGAGTCAACAATTTAGCAGCCTGTGTTTCTAAAGATAAATCTTTTCTTTTAGACGGCAAACCCATTAAGTCTGTAAATCAGTTTTTTAATAAAACTCTTGCAAAGAATAGATCTTTCAGAGACAAAAAAGGAGGTAGAGTATGTCGTAGAAAATCAAATGAACTGAGTAATTACAGAGAGTTTTTTATCAGGGATCAGTTTCACAAAATGACGAGGCTTCTTGTAAATTATTGTATAGTGAAAAACATTGGTACTATAGTTTGTGGGTATAATAAGCGATGGAAAGACTCCATTGATATTGGTAAAATTTCGAATCAGAAATTTACCAACATACCTCATAAACTATTTTTAAAGCTGTTAAAATATAAATGTGAGTTAGTAGGTATTGTGCTGATTTGTAAAGAAGAATCATATACATCTAAGTGTGACGGATTAGCTTTAGAGCCCGTGAAGAAGCACGAAGTTTATTTGGGGAAGAGGATTAGTAGAGGTCTTTTTCAGAGCTCCGTCGGGAAGCTTATCAATGCTGATATTGGTGGGTCTTTAAATACACTTAGAAAAGTAATCGGTGATGGTTCCTTTATCAGGGATCTAATCGATAGTGTGGTTCTGTTTAACCCGGTGAAGATAAGGTTTGCGGATTTAAGCTGCAAGCAGACTCTTTCAAACTTTTTGGTTAGATGTTGAAAGGTGAATACATTTTTTAACATTATTAACGAAAAGGATAACATTGGACCTCAAAATCATAATAGAAGGCGTGAACGATTCGAAAAAATTATCAGAAGCTAAACGGGAGCGACTATTTAGAGAGATAAAAGAAAAAGCCATCGAAAAACGAGTCGTGGCTGTAAGCGAGAAGCATATCGATAAAATAAATATTCTTAAAGCTACTTTTGTAGGGATGCGTAGATGCGTAGAGAGCTGGCTGGATAAAAAAAATGTATTCGTACTCGTAGACGGCAACCAAGCCATCCCAGGCATAGATAAAAAACTACAGATGCCACTGGTGAAAGGTGATGCTACGAGTGCCTCGATAGCCGCGGCTTCCATCCTAGCTAAAGTCACCAGAGATCAAATAATGAAAACCTACGCCAGCAAATATCCTCAATATCAATTTGACAAGCACAAAGGCTACGGTACTAAAGATCATATCGAACTGATAAAAAAATACGGACTGTGCCCGATACATAGAAAATCTTTTTGCGAAAACATATTGAGAGAGACTGGTCAGATCTCTCTCAATATGGAAAATATTTTATTCTAAAATCAGTTCAGGAAATTCTATTTTTTCAGGTATTTTGCAGTTTAATTTTTCCCAGCATTCGAACGAGCAACAGCCGAGGTCTATTTTCTCGTTTTCTACTTCATACTTCATGTTGCAATCCGGATTTTTGCAAATATTTTTCATAAACAGTACCTCTGCCTTTTGATGGTTAATGGTTAATAACGTCTAACATGCGCTCCAGCCGCATGTCGGAGATTCACAGGTCATGCATCCATTTTCCATTTTTACTCTTGACTCGCAATCGGGGCATTTACTGTTTTTCAGTATGGTGCCGTTTTCTAAAGTTTTTGATAAAAATTTTCTCACGGCTGTAAGAAGTGTGCTTACGTTGTCTCCTTCAATATTCAGTAGGGATTCCAGGATGTCCTCTCTTTTTACTCCATGACGCAGGCACAAACTGATCATCCTGCCTAATCTGTTATGGGGATAGTCCTGGTTGGCTTTTTCAAGCGTTTCTTTTATGAATTTATTATTAATGCTCGAAATCTGAGCCAGTTTCTGTAAATTTTGAGCAGCTCTATTGCACACCCTCAATTCATTAGCCCCATATTTTTGATTCGTATATATCCATATGCATATGGGATATTTTTTATTCCTGTCGTCAGGCAAATATGAGAAATGCAGATAAAACTTTTTTCCCTCCTTTTTGATTATGTGCGTAGGGCCATTATCAAATATACCGGGGAGTTTTATGTCTTTGGCTATGATAGTACCTTTTTCAAAATCTTTTACAGATACTGTATTTTTATTTTCTTCAGAGGATCCTACTGTCAGTACCTGTCCCGATCTGGACCCGTCCCTATATACCGTTACTCCTTTACATCCCATTTTATAGGCATATCTATAAACATCTTCTACCTCTTTTTTAGTAGCGTCATGCCGGAAATTTACTGTTTTTGAAACGGCATTGTCTGTATATTTTTGAAATGCAGCCTGAATAGAGACATGGTCGATGGGAGCAATATCGTGAGCAGTGACAAAAATTTCTTTGATCTCATGAGGCACGTCCAAACTTTTTACACTACCTATTTTATGTATGGTTTTTATGAGGTCTTCAGAATAGAACCCTTTGTTTTTGGCTACACTGAGAAATTCAGAGTGAACTTCTAAAAATTTTTTATTATCCAACACATTTTTTTCATATACCAGAGCGAATAAGGGTTCTACTCCGGAGGAGCAGCTGGCAATCATGCTGAGTGTCCCGGTAGGAGCTATGGTAGTTATCGTGGCATTTCTTATCTCAGGACCTCCATCGTATATAGAACCCTTAAAATTTGGAAATGCTCCCCTCTTTTTAACTAACTCCATGCTGGCTTTTCTACCCTCATCTCTAATAAATTGCATGACTGACTCAGCAGTATTTATAGCTTTACTCGAGTTGTATGGTATATGTAGTTTCACGAGCAAATCAGAGAAGCCCATTACCCCGAGGCCTATTTTTCTGTTGCCCTTGGTCATTTTATCTATTTCAGGCAGAGGGTATTTGTTCATGTCTATGACATCATCGAGGAATCTGACGGCTGCCCTCGTTGTCTCTTTCAACCTATCCCAGTCGATAGATAGCTCTGCATTAACACTTTTAATAAATAGAGAAAGATTGATAGAGCCGAGATTGCACGCCTCCATGGATAGGAGAGGTTGCTCCCCACAATTTTTTCCGTTTATAAATGACAGCACTTCTTTATTATCTATAATAGATTTATAGCCACCAAAATAATAGTTATGAAATTCATCAACTGTCCCGTTATATACAGGCTCTTTTGCATCAAATTTTTCTATTGAAATAATTTTATGATTATGCTCTATAGTTTTTTCTTTAAGATCTTCTCGGCCATGAAGACTGTCCCCATATTTAAAATCAAATACTCGACACATATGACCATTTAACAGCATAATTTCATGATTAGCTGTCGCTTTAAAAAAATTGCCATCATCAAATGTAGTTTTATAAATCTCCGCAGATTCTGCAGTCATTCTAGGTCTACGCATCATTCTAATAACAATTTTTCCATCTTCATCCCTACAATAAACAGGAACATCTTTACCTTCTTCAGCCAGCTGTTTAATAGGAACTGCTACCCTACCGTCTGCTACTGCTACGAGGGTGTCGCCTGTTAAGCAAGGGTTACACGCCTCAATACGTCCTACATGTGGAGTGGGATTGAAATCATTCATTCTATCTATAAAAACCACTCCAGGCTCACCATTTCTCCATGCAGAGTCTATTATCTTATCAAAAACTTCAGAAGCTTTGATACGACTAGCTATCTCTTTAGAACGGGGATTAATAAGAGAATACTCTTCATTTTTATCAAGAGCTTCCATGAATTCTTTAGTAATAGCCACTGAAATATTAAAATTGGATAAGACGCCATCTTTTTCTTTTATGGATATAAAATCCAATATATCCGGGTGATCGGCCCTCAAAAGACCCATGTTCGCCCCGCGACGGATTCCTGACTGTTTCACAGCCTCTGTAGCGGCATCAAATACATTCATAAAAGAAAGGGGCCCGGATGATACTCCCATGGTAGATTTTACTCTATCATTAGCTGGTCTTAGATTACTGAACGAAAAACCAGTGCCGCCCCCGCTTTTTTGGATTAACGCTGTATTTTTTACAGCTTCAAAAATTTCTTCCATGGAATCACCCACAGACATTACAAAGCAAGCTGACAGCTGCTGTAACTGACGCCCGGCATTCATCAGAGTAGGTGAATTAGGCAGGAATTCAAGATTAGCCATCATATCATAAAAAATTCTGGTCCATTTTTCTGAGTCAGACCCGTATTTTTTCTCCGCCAGAGCAATGTTTTCAGCTACTCTGAAAAACATCTCTTCAGGAGTTTCTATCACATCTCCATTGTCGTTTTTTTTAAGATATCTTTTTGCTAGAACAATCCTGGCATTATCAGTAAGTTTGGATTTTTTACCTATGAGTTCATTTTTTAACGTAGCATTATCCATAATATTATCCTATCTATTATATGTTAGGTATGTAAATGTCAAGATTTATGAAACAGACTTTTAATAGCCTCTATTATGAATTCAAATAAGTTTGGGCGCTTTCCGTCTTTATTCGTCCCTCCACCCATATAAAACTGATCATCCGGTACTTTTTCTACAGACATCGATGAAAATTGAGGACCTATTGGTGTAGCTACAACAGCGGGCACCGGAATATTGATCCCTTTCCTTAAACGCATCCAATCAAAAAATTTTCCTGGATCTATTTTTCTGGAAGGAGCTATGTCCTCATGCCCTACTATGTTATTTTCAGGGATTTTATATTTATCTACCAGAGATTTGACTAGCTCTATCAGTGTAGAATATTGATAATCTGTATATTCTACCAGATTACCGTCTCCCTCGAGCTCTATGCCAATAGAGTAACTATTAATGAATTTACGGGTTTTGCCGTCGACCACCCATTGAGAATCTCCGGCGTGATAGGCTATATCAGTATCTTTCACGAATTGAACGATATCATAGTCAGCATGCACCGTCCGAGGAATGGCATAATGAGCAGACACCTGATTTTCGATAGCCCCCGTCTGAGGGTTTTTATGAGCATCTATGCTGGTGAACCACGTTATAGTACCTTCTATACTGAATAATTTTCCGTTTTTTGATCCGATATGATGAATGACAATCATATCGAGAGGGTAATTCCCTCGAGTCTTATAGAATGGGCTGGGTTTCCAGAGTATTTTACTCATTCATGGATTCCTGTACTACCAAATCAGAGGTGGAAGAGAGGTTGACATTTCAGAATCCAGACCTTTCACAGCGACGATGCCCCCGACGGCGTCATAAGAATTCCGCGCATTAACGAGTTATTACAGAATGAATGCCGTCAGAGACACTAAATATATCCGAATATAACAGAATGTTTTGAATTTTTAAAGCTGAATTTTAGCAAATTCCTCACAAAATAATTTTTTCGAAAAACTTATTTAAGCGTATAAATTTATTTTTACTTTAAAAAAGGCCATCTTAATAGTATATTGAGATACCGATGGATGGAAGGCATACAAATTCTTACCGGTTTTTGCAAGACAACCTGTGCCATCTGGGTGTCGTAAAAATTTTTGGAAGCGCTACCAAATCAATAGCTTTTTACAGAGGACACGATTTTGACATAGGACTTTTTACTGATTTTAAAAGTAAAGAATTTGTCAGCGAACAAATAAGATCCGTATCTAAAAAATGGCATGAGCACGAACATATTACTCTCCATGTCTTTGTAATAGGATCCTTTAATAGAGAGATGATAAAAGAAAATGGACTCTTAATACATTATCTATCACAATGGGAGCACCTTTATTTATGGGCGGAAATAACATTCCAAAAATTCATACGATCTCTGTTGAAGAGATTATCCAATTTAAAAAGAAAAAATATCAAGAGGATCAGAAACAGGCTGAAGCGCTAAAAGAACTAAGATACTATCTTAAAGAAGCGTGCTGTAAAAATGCATATAAAATGGGAGATCTGGTCAAAATAATCAGAAATTTTAATAGTCCTCCTATATCAAATAATCTTAAAACATACATAGCCAGTACTCCTAACAGAAAGCTGAAAGAAAAAATTGATGGATTTATAATAAAAAGTCATGGCGGAGAATATTCAACTTTTGAATTACATCCGGGTTGGAATTTCACGTGTAGATGGTCTAATTTTTTATATAGAAAATTTTATTTCTATAAAGATGAAAATTTTGTCAATATATACCGGCTGTCAGAGACAGATCTGCTGCTCTATATGAATCATACATGGATCAATAAAGACGAAGAGGAGTTGTATATGGACAGAATGAGAAACATTGCAGGAGAAAAATAACATGGAAATCCAATACGTTGAAGATAGGACTATTTTTTTGACCGTGATCGGCTCAAGGGCCTATGGACTTTCCAGACCTGACTCCGACGAAGATCAGGCTGGGATGATCCCTGGAAAAGAATATTTTTTCGGATTCGACAGATTCGATCAGTTTAATGGTTTCCCCGGAGTAGACAAAACTATCTACGATATCCGAAAAATTCTCAAGCTCATCGCCGATAACAACCCGAACTGTATGGATCTGTTGTTTGTTCCTGATAGATGTATTAAAAAAATCACTCCTTACTGGCATATTTTTATGGAGAACCGGGATCTTTTCGTCTCGAAAAAATGTCGATGGACATTTTCAGGGTATAGCCGAGCACAGCTCGAAAGAATAGATACTCATAGAAAATTTCTTTTAAATCCTCCACAATCAGAGCCTAAACGGGAGGACTTCGGACTACCGGCTACATCCATTTTTCCCACTGCACAACTCAAAGCTGTCGTATATGCGGCTCTCGGGGATTTCATCATCGAAGAAGAAAAAGAAAATTTCCTTGATTCACTCGATGACGTATACTCCAATTATATCATGCCTCTATTTGGTCGATATGTTAAAGATGACCGTAGAGCGTTAGCTCTGGAGTATCTCCAGGTCGGTATAAAATCACAAGCTAATACTTTAAAAGCTTTAGGACCGTCCTACATTAAAGATGAGTATATCGAAGAGGCAACCAAAGAGTTACAGTACTACCATGCGCAGCAGGAATGGGACCGATATGCCCAATGGAAAAAAACACGTAATAAAGCGAGAGCAGAGATTGAGGCTAAATTCAAATTTGACGCGAAACATGCGATGCACCTAGTACGTCTCATTCGCATGTGTCAAGAGATATTAGAAACCGGTAAAGTCAACGTAGACAGGACTGGGATAGATGCTGATGAATTAAAAGCTATCCGGGATGGGGCTTGGTCTTATGAACAGATTAAAGAATATTCGGACAATATGGATAGAAAAGCTGAGGAATTATATAAAACCAGCACTATTCAAAAATCACCCGATATCAACAAAATTAAAAAATTATGCGTAGACGTATGTGAAAAATATTTAAGTGATTCTTGATAATTTTAATTTAAAAAAGTATATTAGGATAACCTAAGTAAAGGCGTGCCATGGTCTATAAGTATTTAGTACAATGTTGGATAACTCCAAGGACAGGTTTTGACCTAGCTAAGAAAAATCATATTATGCAACTGTTTAAATCAATTATGGAAGAAACTTTCCCTGACGATGTCAAAGTAGAAGATGCCGTAAAGAAATTTGCAGAGTCACATGACGGGCTCATACTCGAGCCCCTCGTCATAGAGTCAGATACAGAGATAGTAGATCCAAAAAAAGAAGTCCTGCCAGAAATACAAAAAACATACCCAGAGGCTACTATATTCTCATGTGAGAAGATACCCGAGTTTATGTCGATTAAAGAATGAATATCTATTTAAAAAGGAGCCCTACAGATGGAACGACTCTACAAACCTTCAACAAATCTTCTCGAAGGTATTCGAAATCTCTTCCCACTCGAAATTTGCCCCTGGGATGACTATTACATGCGCATGGCGCAGACAGATTTTTTTCGTGGGCGTCACAATCTCAAAGCCTCTAAAATCTATTTTATCAGAAAAGCTCCTTTTGGAGGATCTTTCGCCCATTTGGGGGGACTCACTGCATTTCTTAGAATCCTCAAAGATTTTCGTTTTGACGAAGTTGTTATAAGTGCTCTGGATGATCAAGGATATGACGAAAGATTCCTGGAATATTTGTTCAGTCTCGACTGTGGAAAAATGAATATAACTGTCTATGCTCCCCCCGAGGGATCGATTTTTTTCCCTAATGAGCCCTGTATTATCCTCGAAGGCACTTTACTAAATGTGCGTATCGGCGAGGGTATGCTTCTCGCCAGTACAAATTATCCTTCGCTTTCTATGACTAAATGGGCCCGTATCGTACAAGCAGCAGATCAGGGATTGACTATGGAATTTGCTCGACGGCGAGCACAGGATCCCCTCCGTACCTCACTCTATGCCCACTTAGCAGGAGTGAATTTCACGAGCAATGCTGAATTACGTCGTGGAATAGACGCCCCTGTACGCGGTACTATGGGGCATGAAGGACCGCAAAGCGAAGGGGATGAATTTGAATATTTTGATAAATGGCTCGAGATTAATCCTAAAAGACCTGTATTGTTAGTTGATACCATAGATACCCTTAAATCAGGCCTACCAAATGCTATAAAAGCTTTTAAAAAACATTGGGATCACATCAAAACTGCGGGGGGTATTCCTGGTATCCGAAACGATTCAGGTGATCTAGCTTATATAACAATAGAGGAAAGAATAGCTCTGGATGCCGCAGGACTGAATGATGTAATAATTTACCAGACCAATGATCTCGATGAGTATCTCATCGAAGATATTCGCGGTCAGATTTTCACCAATGCCGCCAAAGCAGGCCTCGACCCTAACGAAACTATCCGAAAAATCGTGTGGGCCTGCGGGACGCAACCGGGTACCTGTGCGGATCAACCTAGTATCGGTGGAGTAGCTAAACTTTCAACTATAGAATATTGGAATAAAGAGTGTGCTGTAATAAAAATAGCCCATGATAACCCTATCAAAACCAGTATCCCTGGATCGAACCGATCGACATGGCTCCGCCACAAGGACACAGGAGAGGTATTCTGCTGTCTCGTTCACGGTAGAGACGAAGATGTGACGAAGTGTACTGTAGCTCACCATCCGGATGATGAAACGAGTCGTATTATACTGCAGCATATGACTGATGTTGAATTTATTCCTCGCCAAAAAGTAGCATTTAAAAACCGTCAAATTCAAGACGGGTTCAATCCGGATATTAAAGAAGTGATAGACCGTGTACGCCAGGAAGAAAGCATGCTGCATTGGACGCTCAAACGTCTAAAAAATCCACATGGGATGAAAGTTAGTTTGTCAAAAAATGTATTTGAACTCCGTCAAAAACTCATCATGAACAATCAGCTCATGGACAAATAAATTTAGTATGGGAATAGATTTTCAAAAAATATATTCTAGTAGGAATAAGACCAAACGACAGCATCAGGTGTATATTCATGAGGCGGAATATTTGGTAGCTTCTAGAGAAGCCAATAGAATTATGGGTAAAAATAGTGGATCTTTGTTTTTTTGGGCGTCCGGATGCATTGTTTTAGGAATGCTAGGACATAAATTCAAGTATATGAGCAAAAAAGATAGGGATTGTATCTTGTTGTTAAAAAAAGAGTTAAACAAGCGTATTACGTACAATCAGTAGTTGGTTGACATTCCAGTCGCTCAGAAACGAGGTTGTATATGGCCGCAAAAACGATAGATGAGTACCTATCAACGTGCATTCATCATGAACACTACCATGAGTTGATACGTGAGGGGTGGGTTGCGGCCATGAAAGCTATGGAATCCGCTCCTTCCACGTCAACCAACAGCCGCTATGCGACGGCGCTCTCCGTTTTAAAGGAGTATGGTTGTGTTGAGGATGTTCAGTACCAGGACGAACGTACTTTTGAG